>Ga0207993_1000030_pt1 | contig 62547 bp, 61 predicted proteins | sample ETN01SmetaG_2_FD_185791 | JGI IMG/M metagenome (GOLD analysis project Ga0207993, IMG submission 185791) | Marine microbial and viral communities from oxygen minimum zone, Eastern Pacific Ocean - ETNP2014F12-01SV265 (SPAdes) (version 2) | ecosystem: Environmental > Aquatic > Marine > Oceanic ...
TAGGAGTAAATATCAACGGATAATAAGGGGTCTGACCAAGTTCCCCATGTCGCGAAGCAACCACCGTTTCCACAAGATTCCCATCTTTACTGATTGATAAATCGATACTGTCAGGAACCCCTTCTGAGGCTGGCCAGCCTTCTTCATCTAATAAAACATAAGGAGCGCGCTGGGAACTGCCTGCAGAAAATATTGAAGGCATATTTGACCCATCAGGAAACCTCGCCCCTAAACCAAAATTCTGCAGCGAAGTAGTAGTCGTAGCATTAGAAGTAGTAGTCGCAACATTAGAAGAAGTTGAACCCCCGCATCCAAAAAGCAGAGCAGCCCCCATAGTCCCGCCGATGCCAACTAGAACGCTTCTACGAGTTACAGATAAAGGATCTATCATGATTTGGAGGATACACGGTCGTTGTCTAACCAGTACCAAGGCACAATCAAGGAAATGAATATTCATCCCAACCTTAATCTCACCGTTAACGGTAAAAATATTGAAGTCCCTGAAACCGGACAAACATTATTAGATGTATTGCGCGATCATTGCGGACTAACTTCAGTAAAAGATGGATGTAGCCCCCAAGGACAATGTGGATGCTGCACAGTTCTTATAGATGGACAAGCACGAGTTTCATGCGTAACACCTGCTCGCAGAGTAACGGGAAGAGAAATCACCACACTAGAAGGACTGGATCAAGAAACTCAAGATTCATGGAGCACAGCTCTTTGTGCTACCGGGGGAAGCCAATGTGGATTCTGCACTCCCGGCATAATCATTAGGTTCGCAGATCTAAAAAATAGGGAAGAAATTAATAAAGAAAAAGCTGAAAGAGCGTTACATGCACATTTATGCCGTTGCACCGGATGGCAGACAATCCTTGAGGCATGGGATGGTTACAGAAACGCTTGTCCTCTCCCTGATCAAGAAAATTCGCAACGCAGAGCAGAAATAGAAGGGGGGACACCACAAGCCACAGGTCTTGATATCGCTTTAGGAAAAGGCGGATTTTCCGCAGACACCGTTCCGCCTGAAAGCCTTTTTGCCGTATTAAACAGCGATAAAGAATGGGTCATTGGGGAAAATCTTTTAGAAGCTCGCCAGAAAGCAGGAAAGATTCAAGGAAGACGAACCACCATCAATCCTGAGCCTCCAATTGAATTACCTGAAGGAGATTGGATAGCAACACTCCAAACCCACTGGGTTGACCCTGCATATTTAGAACTCGATGCTTCCTGGTGCGAACCAAATGGCACACCAAGTTCTTTACTTGCGAACGGAGGGGCTTTTGGAGCGAAACAAACATCCTTCGTTCAAAAAGCAGCTCAAGAACTTGCAAATCAATACGGCAAACCAGTTCTTGCCCAGTTCAGCCGAGAAGATAGCGTCCGGTTTGGGCCTAAAAGACCACCAGTAGCAGGCGGCATTGATGCAAACGGTAAAGGAATACTTCGGATAGCACGCACACCAGGAATAAATGAATCAATACAACGATTCACTTCTGAAATACAGATAGAAGAAATTGATATACCTGGACCTCCCACTTCCTCTCAAATCAGAGCAGCAGGATGGGCAGAAGTAGCAGCGCTTCTTTCCGCAGCAAAAGGAACACCACAAACTATTACCAGTCCAAGTGGAGGATCAGCAAAGGCTCAAGTTACCTCTGAAGGTATAACTATTTCCGTTACCTGCGGCGACCCTTTAGATGAAATAACGTTGCGAGCTTATTGCATAGGTGCAGCTCATATGGCTTGGAGTTGGGTTACTTCAGAATCTCTAACAGTAGATAAAACAGGTGAGATACACGATTTAACTATTCGTTCTTTTGGAATCACGCCAGCAAGTATGACACCTCCAATTACTGTCATAATTGAACCAGATGATGGAGAGCCAGTAAATGGGTCAGACGCAGTATTTGCTGCAGTTGCTTCAGCAACATGGCTGGCACAAGGAACTCCAACACAGTGGCCCACAAAATTAGATCTTGTGACTAACAAGTAAAGGAAAGAAAATGTCAAAACCTGTAGGTCCATACACACCGATAATGGCTGCTGGAGAACTTTTAGCAACCAGTGGACAAATCGGAATCGCTGACGGTGCTTTAGTTGAAGGCGGAATGCCTGCCCAGTTCGTTCAAGCTCTCTCAAACCTTAAAGATGTTCTTGAATCTGCCGGAGCATCAATGAGTGATGTCATTAAAACCACTGTTTTCCTCGTAAATATGGATGACTATGCAGAAATGAATGAGATTTATTGCGAAGCTTTTGGTGATCATCGCCCCGCTCGATCTGCTGTAGCGGTAGCAGCTCTCCCACTTGGTGCACAAATTGAAATAGAAGCTTGGGCTCAACAAACCTAACTTAAACGTTTCTATGAACCTGACTTGTATGGCAGACTGAAGTCATGCTTGGCGCCATCATTATGATCATCATCCTTGTAGTGGTCATACCTGTTGCTGTTCTTATGAGTGGAGCAATCGGAGCATCTTTGATTGGCGGGTTGTTAAAAAAGAACGTTGATGAAGATCATGAAGGTTCTGAACTTCTGGAAGTAAGTGAATCCAACCCCTACAAAGAGCAGCACCTTGATGAAGAATGAAGGCGAAGCGTCTTCAAAACTTCAATGGAATTTAAACCCAAAGCAATGGATTGCTGAAAGCTCCACCGGAAAACCCACCGGAAAAATTAAAACGGAAAACCCTTTTGTAATCTCCTTCTTCTTCGCTATCGCGTTACTAATTTCTTTCGGGATATTTTCCTTCATCAACGACAATGACTTCATCATCACAGCTGCTGTGATACTTCCAATCTTCTATCTGCTGAGCCTTTGTTTTTCTATAATCGGATTTAAAAGAAAAAAACGCGACCCAAATCTAAGAGGAAAATTCTTAGGGGTACTTTCACTACTAATCATTATCCCATCAACACTGCTTCTCTTATTTCTGCTTGCTTATGGTCTTGTAGGAGAACTTAGCGGTGGCTGCTGCTAAGAAAAAAGATTAGAGTTCCCACCGCGATTTACCGAACCGGTAGCCAACACTACGAACGGTATGAATCAAATTCGCGTGCTCTTCACCCAATTTTGCCCTTAAGCGTCGGACATGAACATCAACAGTGCGCGCCCCACCATAATAGTCATAGCCCCATACTTGGCTGAGGAGAATTTCGCGAGTAAACACTTTTCCTGGACGCGAAGCAAGGAATTTTAAAAGTTCATACTCCATATAAGTCAAATCAAGAGGCTGACCATCAATAGCGGCCTGATAAGTCTCAACATTTAAAACTAACGGACCGTAATGAAGAAGTTCTGGGCTTGTCCCACGTCCAGTTCTCCAAAACAAATGATGAAGACGAGCTTTCAACTCTGAAGGATTAACTGGAAATAAACAAAAGTCATCAAAAAGATCATCACGCAAATCAATCCCTGGTAATTGATCAGGACGAACTAGAAGCAACACGGGCTCCAATGGTGTTTCACATTTACGCAAATGACGACAGAAATCAAGAGCTCCTTCAAGATTCATATCTCCCGCAACAACAGCCCCAGACCACCCGTTATCAATTGACACTTGACTAGGGTCATCGGCAGCCTTCCAAAGCCAAGCACTCAAATCAAGTGCTTGAGATAGTTCCGGTGGAGGCGTATTTGGAAAAACGAGTAAAGGTTCCATAAATTTTGTACTTAATCACTACCAAGAGGGAAGGTAACGTTCCAACTCAAATGGCGTAACTTGTTGCTGATACTCATTCCATTCTGCTCGTTTATTTCTCAAGAACCACTCAAAAATATGATCACCTAATGCTTCACGCACCAAAGACGACTCTTCCATCTCATCAAGAGCTTCACTTAAACTCGTTGGTAGCCGGTCAATTCCTAATTCTTGTTGTTCAGATCGCGTCAAATTATAAAGATTTGAAGTTGCTTCCTCTGGCAATTCCATGTTGTCTTGAATGCCACGTAGACCAGCAGCCAAAAGGACAGAAAAAGCCAAGTAAGGGTTACAGGATGGATCCAAGGCTCGATATTCAACTCGTGTTGAGTCAGGTTTACCGGGTTTAGTGATGGGAACTCTTATCAAAGCTGACCGATTATTGTGAGCCCAAGAAACATATCTTGGCGCTTCGTATCCTTCATTGATTCGCTTATAAGAATTAATCAACTGATTGGTGATAGCAGAAATTTCACGTGCGTGATGAAGCAGTCCCGCAATAAAACTTCGCGCCACTGGCGAAAGCCCATTTTCAGAATCAGAGTCGTAAAACGCATTTTCGTCGCCTTGAAAAAGAGAGAGGTGAGTATGCATTCCTGAGCCTTGAATTCCATTTAATGGTTTTGGCATAAACGTGGCATAAACACCGTTTTCCATCGCAATCTTCTTCACCGCTAATCGTAAAGTCATGACTGAATCAGCCATAGACATCGCATCGGTGTACTGTAAGTCAATCTCGTGTTGGCTTGGGCTGTCCTCATGAAAAGAATATTCAACTGGTATCGAAAGCGCTTCAAGCATATGAAGAGTACGTTTCCGTAAATCTGATGAAATGTCAGCGGTAGTCAAATCAAAATAAGAAGCCTTATCTAAAGGCTGGGGAACCATCGTGTTGTTGTCCGCAAAATAAAAGAACTCAACTTCTGGAGCGCAAAACATCTCAAACCCAAGCTCTCTAGCTTTATCGATGTTCCTCCGTAAAACTTGACGGGGATCTCCAGCAAACGCCGAACCATCTAGATTTGTTATGTCGCAAAAAATCGTACCGGATGGTTCGTTTTCATTTACCCAAGGCAATAACTCAAAAGTTGACGCATCTGGTCGTGCTAAAACATCACTTTCCTGTATGCGGCTAAACCCATCAATAGCTGACCCATCAAACTGTAAACCCTCAGCAAAAACAGCTTCTAACTCTGCAGGAGAAATCGCTACAGACTTATGCTGACCCAAAACATCCGTAAACCACAGTCGAATTAGGCGAACACCACGCTCTTCAACTGTTCTCAATACGTAGTCTTGTTGACTACTACGTTCCTCTTCCATCTGTTAATCATGGTAAGAAAAGACCGTTAAACGCCAAAAAATAGGAAACGTTTACACACTGTTCACATAAGAGCAACAAAAATGAAATCCCATCACACAAAAATAGGGGCCATAAGACATAATCTGTCCACATACCTAAAAATCAAGTCGCTTTTTAGCGTTAAAGAAAAAGAGAAAAATATGGCAATTCGCGCTGAATACATTTGGATTGATGGAACTGAACCTCTTCCATATGTTCGATCAAAAACAAAAATTGTTCCAGATGGAACAACTGAATTCCCAATCTGGGGGTTTGATGGATCAAGTACAAACCAAGCTCCTGGAGACAATTCTGACTGTGTACTTAGACCAGTATTTTCCTGCCCAGATCCAATCCGAGGCGGAGATAACGTCCTTGTGCTTTGCGACGTCTGTCTACCAGATGGAGACATGACCCCACACCCAACAAACACTCGTGCGGCATGCGTCGAGACTTATGAAAAATACGCTGATCAAGAACCAATATTTGGGATTGAACAGGAGTACACCTTCTTTGTTGACGGACAACCATTAGGTTGGCCAAGTGACGGCTTCCCGGCGCCACAAGGTCCTTACTATTGCGGAGTAGGAGCAATAGAAACATCAGGACGAGAAATTGTTGAAGCACATACCACTGCTTGTATGGAAGCAGGTTTAACTATTTCCGGAACAAACGCAGAAGTAATGCTTGGTCAATGGGAATTTCAAATAGGGCCACTAGACACTGTTCAAGCAGCAGACGAACTATGGATTGCCCGATATTTGTTATACAGAATTTCTGAAGATTTTGGAGTTGATGCTTCAATCGCTGCAAAACCAATTAAAGGAGATTGGAACGGAGCTGGAGCACACACAAACTTCTCTACCAATAAAATGCGCGAAAATTATGATGCCATAATCACCGCCTGTGAAGCTTTAGGAGCCGAGGGCAAACCAGAGGAACACATCGCTGGATATGGCATCGGATCAGAGGACCGGTTAACTGGTGAACATGAAACCCAACGTTATGACCAGTTCAGTTACGGGGTTTCCGACCGTGGAGCCTCTATTCGTATTCCATGGCAAGTCCACATTGACCAAAAAGGTTATATCGAAGACCGGCGTCCAAATGCAAATATGGATCCGTACGTAGTAAATCGTTTAATTACGAATACGTGCTGTGAAGCTTTAAGTTAGAACTACTGCCATATGAACAAAACCCCGGGAATTTCCCGGGGTTTTGCTTTTTTCACGAAAAAGGAATCCCTAACAAATCCCTAACAAACTTCTCCTAAAATGATCACATAGCGAAGAAATGATTTAGGTGTAAACAACCTAAGGAGATTTCAAATGAAGAAATTTTTAATAACACTAGCGGCGGCAGCTACCTTCCTCGGGGGAGCATTTGCCATCGCTGTATGGTCCCCAATAGGGACTGCTGGCGCTGAAGAAACAAACTTAAAACATCACCCAGGAATACATCAACGAGACGGCATGAAAGCTGATCGTGGAGAACACTTTGCGAGTATCGCTGAAGTACTTGGTGTAGAAGTTGAAGAACTTCGTGAGCAACTTGCAGGTGGTTCAACTCTGGCTGAAATCGCTGGAGACAATGTGGATGCGGTAGTTGCACTTCTTGTCGAAAACGCCACCGAAAGAATTAACGAAGCAGTTACTGCTGAAAAAATGACTCAAGAAGAAGCTGATGAAAAAATCGCTGGACTTGAAGAAGTAATCACCGAAAAGATAAACACATCTCCAGGTGAACTAAGAGATAAACGCCCCCCACGGAAAGACGGTATGAAAGCTGATCGTGGAGAACACTTTGCGAGTATCGCTGGAGTACTTGGTTTAGAGGTAGAAGATTTGCGTTCACAGTTAGCTGAAGGCGCAACAATGGCTGAAATTGCTGGAGACAATGTCGATGCTCTAATCGCAGCGTTAGTTGATGATGCCACTGAAAAAATTAATGAAGCAGTTGCTGCCGAAAAAATGACTCAAGAAGAAGCTGATGAAAAAATTGCTTCACTTGAAGAAAACATTACGGAGCGAGTTAACACAGCACCAAAAGATCTTAAAGAAAAACGCCCTCCACGAGGAAAACAAATCCCTAAAGGACCACGTGTCTCAATACAACCCGTTCCGAATGCAGCGATTCAGAACCTAAGTGAAGTATCAATAACGACAGCGTAACGGCCACATCGTTTTCAGCTTAGAAATTGATGCGTTCTAAAGTAAATGATTCATATCAATTGATCCAGAACTATGGGATGCGTCTTTAGACCTTACTCATAAATAAAAATGCTTTATATAGGTGGCGCAATGCGCCACCTATATAACTTTATGGAACGACGCCTCCAATTCGTTCACTCCGATAAATGACTCAGACTCCTGAGTAACTGCCTTCAATAATGGTTCGGTAACCTTAAGTTATGGGAAACATACGAGTCGCTCTTGCCCAACTCAACTCTGTAGTTGGTGACCTTGAAGGCAACGTCAAGCGCGTCCAAGAAGTTTTACCTCACTTAAAAAACTGCGACTTAGCTCTTTTCCCAGAAATGACACTCACTGGCTACCCACTTGAAGATTTAGTACTAAAACCCGGATTTGTTGCAGATAGCCGCAAAGCAGTTGAAAAAATTGCCAGCAAAAGCGAATCATGCGCACTGGTGGTCGGATTTGCTGACACTGGACCGAATGGCGAGGTATATAACGCAGCAGCAGTTTGCCACCAAGGCGAAATAAAAGGCATCTATCACAAACGAGAACTACCAAACTACGACGTCTTTGATGAAGCTCGACATTTTTCTCCCGGAGATCAGCCACTCCAACTTTTCAGAATCAACGGCGTGAATGTCGGCATTGTTATTTGCGAAGATATCTGGGTGTCAAAAGGACCAGCCGAAGAACTCATTCAGATGGGAGCTGAGCTACTTGTTGCAATAAATGGATCTCCATACGACAACACAAAAGTTGCAGCACGAGAAGAACTCGTTACAACTCTCGCCGCATCTTCTCAAATCCCAGTCGTATATCTAAATCTCGTTGGTGGACAAGATGAACTGATCTTTGATGGAGGATCAATGATCTCCGATCCAAACGGAAATATTTTGACCAAAACTTCAAGATTCTATGAAGAAACATTCCTCGTAGATATAGACACTCCAAATATCGAATCACCGAGCTTCACCGACCAACTTGACCACGATTGGTGTATACAAATATCAGAACCAAACGAACGTTCCGATAACCATCCACATTTTGTAACTTCTCCACTCACACCAGAAGCAGAGCTTTACACCGCACTAGTGGTTGCTACCCGGGACTATGTACAAAAAAGCGGATTCACAGATATTTGCCTTGGGTTATCTGGAGGAGTTGACTCCGCATTAGTAGCAACCATCGCAACCGACGCTCTAGGCGCAGATCATGTACACCCCATCCTCATGCCCTCTAGGTATTCAAGCGATCATTCATTAAAAGATGCTCAAGAACTAACTGAACGTCAAGGCCTTGTTCCGCAGATAGTCCCCATTGAAAACACGCATCAAAGTTTTCATGACCTTTTAACCCCCTCAGTAGGAGATGAATTTCCAGGTTTTACTGATGAGAATCTTCAAGCTCGAATCAGAGGAGTCTTACTCATGGCATTATCCAACGCTTTTGGCTGGTTAGTCCTTACAACAGGAAATAAAAGCGAGTCAGCCGTCGGATTCTCAACGTTATATGGCGATACCGCAGGAGCTTATGCCGTAATTAGAGACGTATATAAAACCAAAGTTTATGAACTGTGCCGTTGGCGAAATAAACAAGAAGACAGCCCAGTAATCCCTGAAAATATATTGACTAAAGCACCATCAGCAGAACTACGACCGGATCAACGCGATGATCAACGTCTTCCACCATATGAAATTCTTGACCCATTATTAGAGGCATACATTGAAGGGGACCGAACTCGAGCAGAACTCATTAAAGATGGATTTCAACAAGAACTTGTTGACCAAGTAGTAAAAATGGTTGATCTTGCAGAATATAAAAGACGTCAAACACCTTTAGGGCCCCGAGTTACTACAAAAGGGTTCGGGCGTGATCGACGACTTCCTGTAGTTAACCGTTATGACGGGTAACTAAATTTCTCTACAAACCTGTAGAAAAAATAAAAAATCGTGACAAACGTCACCATTTGACGTTGTTGTCTCTGTGACCGTGGGTATGGTGACGCCATGAAGAGGTTTATGCCTTTTTAATTAACCGGTTTAGTAAATCGTCTTAAAGGAGATGAAGGTGACAAATAATCGGGTTGAGCGGGATGAAGAAGACTTAGTCCGTCTCTATCTCACCGATATCGGTCAGTATGAACTTCTAGACAAAGAAGACGAAGTTCGGTTAGCTAAAAAAATTGAAGAAGGTGTTGCTGCCCGTATAGCACTAGAAAAAAATGGGGGAGCAAAATTAACACCGGCTAAAAGACGAGAGTTGCGACGCACGGTAATCAAAGGGGAGCGAGCAACATCAGAATTTACTAATTCAAATTTAAGACTCGTAGTTTCCATCGCCAAAAAATATCAAGCTTCTGGACTCCCCTTACTTGATTTAATCCAAGAAGGAAACCTTGGTTTAATGCATGCCGTAGAAAAATTTGATTGGAGAAAAGGATTCAAATTCTCTACTTATGCAACTTGGTGGATAAGACAAGCCATCACACGTGGTATCGCAAACACTGGAAGAACAATTCGCCTTCCAGTTCACGCCGGTGACACTCTTGCTCGGTTAACAAAAGCAAGATCTCGACTTGAAATACAACACGGAAGAGCAGCTACTTTGGCTGAACTTGCTGCAGAAGTAGAAATGGATGAAGACAAAGTCACCGAAGCATTACGCTTCGCCGCAGAACCACTTTCCTTAAGCGAACCACTCAGAGAAGATGGAGATGCAGAATTAGGAGACGTTGTTGAAGACAGAGGAGCACAATCTCCATTTGAATCTGCAGCAACCTCCCTACTGCCAGAAGAAATAAGCCGTCTTCTCGCACCATTAGACGATCGAGAAAGAGAAATCCTCAAGTTACGATTTGGCCTCGACCGAGGCGAACCACGAACCCTTGAAGAAGTAGGCGACCACTTCCAACTCACCAGGGAGAGAATTCGTCAAATTGAAGCTCGCGCCATGTCAAAACTCCGCCACCCAAGCAGCGATACCGGAGCCCGCGACTTATTAGCAGTCTGATTTTTTAATTTGGCGGAGGTGGACGGGAATCGAACCCGCCGGACAGGGATCACCCATCCCACCCGCTTTGAAGGCGGGGGAGCCCACCAGGTACTCGGACACCTCCACAGAAAACAATACGAGGAACTAAGCCAGATCACATCCCGACAGAGTGGCTAAACGAAATCAAGGCCTATATTGGCTATATGAAAAAGTTTTTAATGCTAGCTGCTTTAGCGGCTCTAATATCAGTAGCCGTTAAGAAAGTGCGCTCAATCTGATTTAGTTTTTATCTCGGCCAAACATTTTTCGTATTAAAAGTCCGAGACCGATGAACGCGCTGATACTTAAAATCAGAATTATTACCTGATTGCGTTCAATATGAATCCGGTCACCAAGCGCTATTGGATTATCAAATTCAAGTATCGGCCACTCCCGTAATTCAGCTTCTCTTCGTAAATTACGATCAGGATTCACAGCAACAGGGAACCCAACTGATTCAAGCATGGGAATATCTGAAACTGAATCCGAATAAGCCCAAGATTTACTTAAATCTAAATTTCTCTTTTCCGCTAAATTTTCAATGGCTTCCGCTTTAACCGATCCATGTACGTAAAGTTCAACATCCCCGGTATATCTTCCATCAACATCAATAGTCGCAGTCGTCGCAACGTATTCATCAACTCCTAGATGATTCGCTAAAGGCTCAACAATTTCTGCTGGCGAAGCAGAAACAAGAACTAAAAGGCGTCCTGCTTCTCGATGAAGGTCAAGAACCTCTAACGCTTCGTCAAAAACAATCGGCTCAATAACATTTGTTAGATGTTCATTGGCGAGTCGCCGAAGACCCTCCTGCTCCCAACCAGCAGCAAGTTTTAACGCTGTTTTACGAATTCTCTCCATTGATGATTCGCTGGTACCAGAAAAACGAAACAGCAACTGCCCCCAAATAGCCCTCAAAGTTGTTGTCGCACTCAAATAACCCGCTTTACGTAAGACGGGACCATATGCAGCTAAAGAAGGCCGAGCGATGATTGTTTTATCTAAATCAAAGAAAGCAGCTTCCATATACAAACTTTAGAGCCCAAAGGTCATCACAAGAAGTTTTATGACTTTTCCATCATGAATAGTTACAGAGACTTAAATCGCTAAAGTCAAATAAAGATAAAGGAAATAAATTGACTCTTGAACTTAAAGAAGCTGAATACAACTCTTGTTTAGTCATTTCTATTTTTGGCGAAGTTGATATGGGAAGTTCCCCACAACTTCGAACTAAAATCATTCGCTTAGTTAATGAGGGACACGTCAACCTTATATTGGACTTAACCTCAGTAGATTTTCTTGATTCCGCCGGTCTTGGAACAATAATTGGGGCATTAAGGAGAGTGCGCTCTCAAAATGGTGATCTTCTTTTAGTATGTCCAGAAGAGAGGATTCAAAGTATTTTTATGCTTTGCGACCTTGACAAAGTTTTTAAATTTTATTTGACCAGCAATGAAGCGGTTGATGCTTATAAAGGAATAAATTCGTTATGAACGGTAAAGACTATTCATCAGGAATGGTCGAATTACGTATCCCTGCACAAGCAGAGTACATACAACTCGTACGTACGGTAATTGGGGAAATCGCTGCTATTAATCCGAACCTTAGTCTCGGCCGTATTGCTGATTTACGATTAGCGGTTTCTGAGGCCGTCACAAATGCTTATCGAGAACACACTCGTCAAAATTTAGATGCCCAAATTGTTGTGAGATGCGATCTCACTAAAGGGAAAATCGAAATTGAAATAAATGATCAAGGTGCCGGATTTAATCCAAATGAAATACCGGATCTCCCAAATGCAGAAGATCCTGAACGATTAAATCATGAGTCAGGTGTCGGATTTTCTTTAATCCGGGAATTATCTGATGAAACAATCGTTGAAACCGGGAAAAACGGGACAAAAGTAAGGCTTATCTTCAATTTAAATAATGGCTAAAAATAAGCAAAATTGAGAGTATGTGTGTGAGAAGCCATTTTCACCACTACGGTTTCTTCCGCCTTTAATTTCTATTCACTTATGCTATGGCACAACAAAAACCACATTCATCAAAAACTTGGCTAGGTAAAGAAGAACCTAGACTTGCACGCCGTATTGGCTTATCAATGCAAAGATTTTTAGGTATTGAAGCTGCGGGAGGAATACTTCTAATCTTCGCGGCTGCGATTGCTTTGATATGGGCTAACTCTCCGTGGAGCGATAGTTATTTTGACCTATGGAATACTGAAATTAACTTATCAATTGGTGAATTAATTTCGCTCGAACACCATGGCCACGCCCTTACGCTTGGCGAATTCATTAATGATGTTTTAATGGTCCTATTTTTCTTTGTCGTAGGACTTGAAATTAAAAGAGAGCTAGTAACAGGTGAATTAAACACCAGACGCGCAGCATCGTTACCTGCAGCGGCAGCAATCGGAGGCATGGTTGTTCCTGCACTCATTTACTTTGCATTTAATCAATCTGGTGAAACAATGGAAGGTTGGGGAATACCAATGGCCACGGACATCGCATTTGCAGTTGGAGTGGTTTCTCTTTTAGGGAGTAGAGTTTCGACTTCTTTAAAAGTGTTCTTACTAACCCTTGCAATTGTTGATGACATTGGAGCCATTCTCGTTATTGCGCTCTTTTATAGCAGCGACCTTTCAGTTGGATGGTTAGTAGCCGCAGTACTTACAGTGTTAGTGACCGTTTTGTTGAAGAAAATAAAAATTTGGTACATGCCTGTATATGTAGTTCTCGGTATTTTCTTATGGTACGCAATCTTTGAATCAGGAGTTCATGCCACAATTGCTGGCGTCATCATGGGGTTATTGGCACCTGCTCGGCCTCTCTTGGAAGATGAGGAAGAGGTTGAGCTACTGAAGATGCAGAACATAGATGAGGTTAGAACCCAGTCGCTTTCAAGACTCGCCTTTCAGATAAAAGAAACTGTTCCAGTTACTGAAAGATTACAAAATCTCCTTCATCCATTAACCGGATTCATAATTCTTCCTCTTTTTGCTTTAGCAAACGCAGGAGTTGTATTAAGTACGGATGCGATAGGTGATGCAGTTTCATCTGGTATTACACAAGGCATTGTGGTCGGATTGGTGGTTGGAAAGATTGTAGGAATTACATTATTTACACTTTTAGCTGTGAAGATTGGACTATGCACTCTTCCATCAGGAACCACTAAACGACATATTGCTGGGATTGCTTCAATTGCTGGAATTGGTTTCACTGTTTCAATGTTCATAAGTGGGTTAGCATTTGATAATGCAATACTTGAAGACGAAGCAAAAATTGGAATCCTTTTTGCTTCTATTGTTGCAGCAATCATTGGAACAGTAATTCTTTATAAATCTTCTGAAATAATAGAAGTTTCTGAAGATGACGTAATGACGGAGACCATTTAATGTCAAAGAAACTTGTCATTGTTGAGTCTCCTACTAAGGCAAAAACTATTTCTGGCTATCTAGGTAGTGACTATGAAGTTGAAGCATCTGTAGGTCATATTCGTGATCTCCCACAAAAAGGTCAAGCAATAGATATTCAAAACAATTTCGAACCTAAGTGGGAAGTCAAAAATAAAGAACAAGTTTCAAAACTAAGGAAGCTTCTAAAAAATGCTGACACTCTTTATTTAGCAACAGATCTCGATAGAGAAGGTGAAGCCATCTCTGTGCACCTCTTTCAAGAGTTCTGGAGCGAAATCAATAAGAATTCTATTCCTGTCTATCGGTTGAGAACTCCAGAGATCACAAAAACAGCGATCAAAACAGCTTTTGATGATGCCATATTATGGGCTCCTAACGGAGATTCTTCTGGTATCCCAGGAGAAGTAAAGCCAGTTTTTGAGGCTTATCTTGCAAGACGGATACTTGATCGCCTCTATGGATTTGAACTTTCTCCTGTTCTTTGGAGGATGATTTCAAAGGGCTTATCAGCTGGACGTGTTCAAAGTGTCGCTACGAGACTTGTAGTGGAGCGAGAACAAGATCGTATGCGTTTTAACTCTGCAAAATTTTGGGATGTGACTGGACAACTAGTTACAAATGAAGCTGAAACGTTTGGTTCATCTTTGATAGAGATCGGCGGCAAACGAATAGCGACTAGTAAGAATTTTGATGAAAATGGCGTCGTCACCAGTGATCAAGTTGTGGTTTTGGATAAGACACAGGCAGATGAATTGATTAGCCACTATGAAGGGTCAGCTCTGTGTGTTACTTCAGTTACAAAGAAGCCCTTGAAACGTCGGCCAGCGCCACCATTCATTACTTCTACTTTTCAACAAGCAGCATCAAGCCGATTAAAAATGTCACCTTCAATCGCTATGAATGCTGCTTCCTCACTTTTTCAAAAGGGCTATATCACTTACATGCGAACTGACAGCACCGTCCTTTCCTCAGATGCAATAAATGCATGCAGAGAATCAATAAGAAGAAAGTTTGGTGAAGAATATCTCACAGATTCACCTCGTTCATATGAGAAAAAAGTAGCCAATGCTCAAGAAGCGCATGAAGCTATCCGTCCGGCAGGTGAAAGTTTCAGAGACCCAGCAGAAGTTGAAGGGAAAGTTTCACCAGCAGAAGCAAAAGTTTATGAAATGATTTGGCAACGAACGGTTGCTTCACAGATGAATGATTTTGTTGGAGAAACGACTCAAGTCGTTTTAGAAACAGATGAAGCAGATAAGAAAAATCTCACTTTCTCAGCATCTGGAACAATTGTTATTCATCAAGGGTTCAGAAAAATTTGGATGCAAGTAGTGGATGAAGAAAATGAAGATGAGTCTGAAGTGACTCTTCCCAACCTTCAAGAAGGGGATGAAGTTGTAATCCATGAAATCGCTGCTACTGGGAGAGAAACAAAACCTCCAAATAGATTTAGTGAAGCCACTTTGATTAGAGAGTTAGAGGACCTTGGGATTGGAAGGCCTTCAACTTTTGCTTCAACAGTAAAAACAATTCAAGATAGAGATTATGTTTGGAAAAAAGGGACAGCTTTAGTCCCTACTCTTGCAGCTTTTGCAGTCACGGAGCTTTTAAAAAGGCACTTTCCGAAGTTAGTTGATTTTGATTTCACAAAAAATATGGAAACAGATCTTGATGCGATCGCAGAGGGAGAAGTCAATTGGCAGGACATGCTAAGCGATTTTTACTATGGAACAGATGCTGATGACGGGATTCATGACAAAGTAACAAATCGTCTTGGTGATATTGATGGTAAAGCTGTTTCAACTATCCAATTGGGAACACATCCGACTACTGGGGAATCAGTAAATGCGTCTTATGGCAAATTCGGACCATATGTTCAAACTGGAGATAAAACTCGTTCAATTCCAGATGATATTCCTCCAGATGAATTGACAGTAGAAAAAGCGATTGAATTTCTTGATGCACCTACAGAAAGATATTTAGGTGATGATTCTGAAACTGGACTCCCAGTTGTTGTTAAATCAGGGAGGTTCGGACCATATGTATCTTTGGGTCGCCCGCCTGAACCACTTAAACGTTCTCCTGAGTTACTTGCACTTTCTGCTTTAGGTTTACATCGAAAAGAAATCAAAGTGGCGTTAAATTACTTGAAGCTTGCACATGGCTCAATTGATGAAAAGACAATTCGTCAAATAATTAATATCCCAAAAAGAGAAGGTCTGGGTAAAGGCACACTTGACAAGATTGCTGATTTTGGAAATGAATCAGACAAAGATTTTCTTACTGCTCTAGAGAGTGCTGCTGAAGTCGGGGTAAAAGGTAGAGCGCTAGAAAGCATAAAAAGCTTCTTGAGAGTCAAAAAGAAATTAGAGAAGCTTTTACCTGAGGGCCCAGCCATTGTGGTAGAAACAGCTCTTACTTCCGCCTTACGTAAAGAATTGGTAGGCAAGGATGAAAATAGGTCAGAAAATCTTGATGCTTTAGTTGAAGCACTTAAAAACTTTTTACCTACTGAAGATTTAGATGCAGTAACAAATGTTCTTGATCAAATTGAAAGCCTTAAAGCAGTTGAAGATGGGCCAAAGCCGAAAATGGCTTCTTTGTTTCAAACGATGACACCCGAGCGGATCACACTCTCAGAAGCGCTAGAAATTTTAAGCTTGCCACGTACCGTCGGCATAGATCCCAGTGACCAGGGAACAATTACCGTACATAATGGCCGCTTTGGACCGTACCTGAAGAAAGAGATTCCTTTAGAAGGAGAAGAAGTAAGTAGTGATACACGCAGTCTTGATAATGAAGAAATGCTGTTGACGGTTACTTTAGAAGAATGTCTCACTCTTTTAGCCCAGCCGAAAAAATTTGGACGAAGAGGACCGAAACCTCCTCTTGCAGAATATGGAAATGACCCCGAATCAGGAAAAAAAATCACATTACGTGAAGGAAGATTCGGTTTGTATGTCTCTGATGGAGAATATAACGCTTCGTTACGAAGAGGAGATTCTCCAGAAACTTTAACTGAAGAAAGAGCCCAAGAACTTCTCGCAGAACGGCGTTTACAAGGCCCAGCCAAGAAAAAGAAAGGCCGCTAACTCTAAAGTTATGTCTGCCTTGGATAAGACTGGTTTACAGTGGAAGAGATGTCAGAGAACCAAGAGGGGAACCAACCGGAAGAATTAACTAATGATTCCGCGGTAGAAAACGCTCAGGCTGGATTTCAAACACGCATATTTGGGACACCTGAATTCTTTCGACTCTGGCTTGCACAAGTTGTTTCAGCCACTGGCGATTGGCTCGGGTTACTTGCAATCAGCATCCTTGCTATACGAGTCGGGTCAGGTTCAGAAGGAGCAGCATTAAGCCTCGTACTCGTAGCACGTATCGCACCGGGATTCTTTTTTGGGCCAATAGCTGGTGTGTTAGTTGATCGTTGGGATCGAAAAAAAGTAATGGTTCGTTGCGACTTAGGGCGAGCAGCCGTCATGATCGCTTTACCCTTTGTTGACACAATTTTGGGCCTAGTTATCGCCTCACTAATTCTTGAAGCGTTAACCATGCTTTGGTCTCCAGCGAAGGAAGCTTCCGTACCGAATCTTGTACCCGAACGATACCTCACTACAGCTAACTCTCTTTCGATGATCGCCGCATACGGAACTTTCCCCATCGGTGCAGGGTTAATGGCACTGTTTGGAAGGCTATCTACTGCTCTTTTTAGCGCCGAATGGGCTGATGGATTCCGGCTTCATGAAGAAGGGTTAGCTTTTTACGCTAATGCACTTACCTTTCTTATTGCTGCAGGTCTTATTTTTTCTTTAGACCTCCCTCACCGGTTAAAACGTTCTAAAACAGAAGAAATTGCACTTAAAGAACGGCTTGCTGAACCAATCAATGATCTCCGCGAAGGGTGGAACTTTATTTTCGTTAACCCTGTTGCCCGAACAGTAAATATGGGTCTCGCTACCGCATTAATTGGAGGCGGCATGCTAGTCCCATTAGGAGCTATTTATGCCACAGAAGTACTTAATGCGGGTGATGGAGGATTCGGCTTTTTAATTACCGCATTAGGCCTAGGTATGGCAGTCGGTGTTGGACTGGTTTCATGGGTGCAACGGCACTTGTCAAAAACAAAAATCTTTACCTGGTCATTAGTTGCTGCTGGAATTTTCCTGATCGTTTCTGCTTCAACAAGCCAAATTCATTTCTCGGGAATAATGACATTCTGCATAGGGATATGCGCTGGTTCGGTGTACGTACTCGGGTTCACTCTTTTACACGAAAACGTTGCCGATGAACTCCGAGGTCGAATTTTCTCAACATTTTATTTACTTACCCGCATGTGCGTACTATTAGCCCTAGTAGTTGGACCACTATTAGAAGAAACATTTGACAGACTGTCAAAACGTTTTTGGGAAAGAGATATAAATATTTTCGGGTATGAATTATTTGTCCCCGGAGTAAGACTTACGCTATGGCTGGCAGCTCTCATAATGCTTATCGCAGGGTTAATCGCTATTATCTCTCTTCGGTCAGGCCAAAGAACTGAGGACTCATGACAGGTCGCTTTATAGCTTTTGAAGGTGGAGAAGGTTCAGGAAAAAGCACTCAGGCGCGCCGTTTAGCAGACCATTTAGGAGCTCTTTTAACTCGTGAACCAGGAGGAACACCACTAGGTGAACGACTTAGACAACTCGTACTTGACCCACCCCAGTCAGAAGCACCTTCAGATAGAGCTGAAGCGCTCATGATTGCAGCAGCTCGAGCACAACATGTAGCCGAAGTTGTCAAACCAGCTCTTGAACAAGGTCAAGATGTTGTTAGCGATAGATTTATCGGTTCTTCTCTGGCTTATCAAGGCGCTGGTCGATTGCTAGGCGTATCTGAAGTAGAAGCAGTATCTCTTTTCGCGACAGATGGGCTACAAGCAGATCTAAATATCTTCATTGATGTAGACGAAGCAACGGCACAGGAAAGATTAAACCGCTCATTAGACCGAATTGAACTTGCCGGCAAAGACTTTCACAGCCAAGTAGCGGAAGCTTACCGAAAGATCGCAACGAATGACCCAGAACACTGGGTGGTAATAAATGGGAACGCCACAGTTGATGAAGTAACTGAAGAAATAATGGCTGTGATCAATCAAAGACTCTGATGGAACACGAAGAACTCTGGTCAACAGTCATTGGACAACCAGAAGCAGTGTCTTTTCTAAAAACTGCTTCTAAATCACCAGTTCATGCCTACTTGTTTATAGGACCAGAAGGAGCCGGTCGGCGACAAGCCGCTTATGCGTTTGCCGGATCATTACTTGTCACAAATTCACAAGAAGACGAACGCCATCTTCAACTTGCTATTAACGGACAACACCCTGATATTGCTGAAATAATCCCACACGGACCAGCACTTTTAGTTGAAGACGCTGAAAGAATCACACGTGAAGCTTCTCGCTCACCTGTTGAATCTGCTCGCAAGGTAATAATTGTTGACCGATTCCAAACAGCAGAACCAGAAGTATCATCGGCTCTTCTTAAAACTGTTGAAGAACCTCCAGAAAGCTCAGTATTTATCCTCCTTGCTGATGATGTTCGTGAACATCAAATAACTATTGCTTCTCGATGCATCCGAGTTGATCTCCCCGCTCTTTCAAATGAAGTTATAACGGAAACATTGATTCAAGAAGGCGAAAAAGAAGATCACGCTCATTTGCTCGCATTGGCTTCTTTCGGAAGCATCGAACGTGCTCGGTTACTGTCCTCAGATCCATCGGTTATCAATCGTTATGAACTCTGGAAATCCATACCGTGCAGACTAGATAACACTGGTGCAACGATCTCATCAATTGTTGAAGAAATAGAAGAGCAGATCAGCGGCGCAGAACAACCACTTATTTCAAAACACCAACTTGAACTAGAAGAACTTCAAGAAAGAGAAGAAGCATTCGGTACACGCGGTTCAGGACGAAAAGATTTGGTGACAAAACAAAAACGAGAACTTCGCCGTCTAAGAGAGGAAGAAATCAAATTTGGATTCGGAGTCCTCTCCCGTGAATATTTAAATTGTTCAGAAGAAAATACAGAAACTGTATTTAAAGCGACAAAGCGAATCACTGAAGCTTCGTCAGAGCTCATTCGGAATCCAAATGAAACTCTTATGCTCCAAGCCCTCTTACTAGATCTACCTGCATTAGGGTAAAGAACATGCAAAACAATGTGCAGAGCCCTGGGCGCTACCGTGACCGTACTGTTGAATATGCAGGAGTTGTTGGTGAAAATCTTGAGATACCGTCTGCAAATCCAATCAACTACTACGAAGCAATTAACGCGTCAGATGAAATAGAGAAAGTAATTATTGATGGGAAACTCTTTGTTCCTGGCGAAAAAGAACTAAATCCACTTGTCATAATTGTTCCTGGAAGCCTAGGAGTAGGTCCAAATCATGAAGCACACGCGGAGACTCTGGTATCTGAAGGCTATGCCGTATTTGTCTTAGACCCTTTTGGGGCACGTTCAGTAGAGTCAACAGTGGAGAACCAAACTCAGTATTCCTTCGCTGCAAGCGCCTTCGATGTTTTGGCAACCTATAAGAAACTGAGTGAGCGAGAAGAAATTGATTCTGATCGTATCGGCGCTCAAGGACATAGTCGGGGTGGGTCAGCGATATTGACTGCGGTCACAAGAAAATTTGCTGATCCGATCATTGGGAAACAAAACAGTCTTAAAGCTGCCTATGCGGTCTACCCGTGGTCTGGGCATCAATTCCTATCACCTGAAATAGGCGAAACTAATCTTCACTCAATTATTGGAGAACTTGATGACTGGCTTTCCGTTCAACAAGTTGAAGAACATATCGCAGCAATTACTGCTACAGGAGCGAACGCTACGATACGAATAGTTCCTGAAGCGCATCATAGCTTTGACCGCCAAGGTGAAGTTTATGAAGTACCTGAAGCAAAAGTAGCGCCCGAAGCTCCGACAATTATGATCACAGACGACGGTTCAATGATTGATCCTCAAACCGGAGAACCTTCAACAGGCATGACAGACTTTGACGCATTTGTATCTGCGCTAAAAAATGGTTTCGGTAAAACAGGGGCACACATGGGTGGCATCAAGAATCAACCAGAAATATTCTCAACTGACATGATTAATTTCTTTGGAAAAAACTTATAGATACAAATCAATCATCATGTAAGACAAATCGGATTCTTTTAAATCCTTTACCTTTTGACTCAGTCTTTGTGATTTCAATTCTTCCGACTTGATTTGTAGAAGAGACATGAGTTCCGCCGTCAGCCTGTCTATCAAGACCAACAATGTCAACGATACGTATCTCTTCCACAGATTCTGGTACAAGGTTATTTTTAGTCCGAATTAGATCTCTATCAAGAACAGCGTTATCTCGAGATAAAAAAGAAACTTCAACTGGACGATCTTTCTTTATCTCTACGTTGCAGAGCTCTTCAACTTCGTTAGCAAAACCTTCGGGGATTTGTTCAATCTCAAAATCCATGCGACCAGATAAAGCATCCATGCTTCCTCCCGTAACGACTCTCTTCCAATCTCTCCAAATCACACCACAAAGAATGTGCATAGCGGTATGAGTGCGCATCATCGTCATCCTTCGGTCAGCATCAACGACTCCGTGGATCTCAGTCCCAACTTCTGGTATCACTCCCGCCAAAGTATGGAGCACTTTCCCATCAATTGTCCTCACATCAATCACTGCCGCGGCACCACTATCCCAAGTTATATGTCCCGTGTCATGAGGCTGCCCTCCACTAGTCGCATAGAAAGCTGTTTGGTCTAACTCAATACGAGTGTCATCAATACTGATTACGGTTGCCGTAAAGGCAAGTAAATCCGCATCGTGTAAGTACAAACGCTTAGTCATTTGAACTAATCCCACTCAAGTCATTAATTTCAATACGGAGTTCATTATCTGTAACTTCCCACGCCAAACTTTCTAAACCATCACCATTTGGGGGGAATCGATTGTTTGAATCACAGAAATCAATAAACATTGATTCTTGTTCTACCCATTGGACAAAACAACCATCTTCTCCATTGGGAACCTTTGCTAAAAAAACAAACCACCCAGCAGAAGAGTCATCACCGAAATGATTTACCCAAATCGGACGATCTCCTCCCACGAGATCAGGGAAAGGAACCGGTCCATTTTTGGAAATCTCATCGGCTAAATTGTCAGCTTCAATTCCGCGAAAATCTACATCTCCAAGTCGAACATCAATTTCTGTGGACGTGCCAGCTGCCCGCAACATAAGCACCATTAATCCAATTGTCAGCCCCAAACCGACAATCCCAATGATTCCTGCTCGGAGAGCAGATCGATTAACACCTTTTTGACTGGGCACAAATTACTCCTAATTAATAGATTTTTCCGCCCAAGGAGGAAACAGCATCAGTTTATGCCTAATATCGCTGAGACTTCATTTTGAATCTACTTATTACATCTAGGAGACGTTCAGTGGACCTTTTTGAATATCAAGGAAAACAATTCTTTTCTAAATATGGACTCCCAGTTTCTTCTGGAGAAATAACTTTCACCGTTGAAGAAGCTGTTGAAGCAGCGGAACGCTTAGGTCTACCAGTCATGGTGAAAGCTCAAGTTCATACTGGAGGACGCGGTAAAGCCGGCGGTGTGAAATTTGCGGCAACAATTGATGATGTCCGGGAACATGCAAGCAATATTTTTGGTTTAAATATCAAAGACCACGTCGTAAAAAGGATTTGGATTGAAAAAGCATCTGATATTGCAGAAGAATATTATGCAAGTTTCACTCTGGATCGTTCAGCAAAAAAACATCTTGGGATGCTTTCCGCAGAAGGCGGAGTTGAAATTGAAACAGTCGCTGAAGAGAACCCAGATGCGATCGCAAAAATTTGGATTGACCCAACAAAAGGACTGGATTTAGAAACCGCCACACAGTGGGTAAGTTCAGCAAATCTCCCAGAGCAAGCAGTTGAAGGAGCAACCGAGATTCTCCTTGATCTCTACAAATCATATGTAGAAGGCGACGCAGACCTTGTTGAAATAAATCCACTAATTCTTACATCAGAGGGGAAAGTTCATGTTCTTGATGCAAAAGTCACCCTTGACGGGAACTCAACCTTTCGGCACCCCGAATACGTTGAATTTGATCAAACCCAAACTCGAGATGAACGAGAAACCGCCGCTCATGACCGAGGGCTCCAATATGTTGGACTTGACGGCACTGTAGGAGTAATCGCTAATGGTGCAGGACTTGCTATGGCAACAGTTGATGTAGTCAACCAAGTAGGTGGATCAGCAGCCAACTTCCTTGATATCGGTGGTGGCGCAAATGCTGAAGTAATGGCAGGGGCTCTAGAAGTTATAAACAACGACCCCGAAGTGAAATCAATCTTTATAAATATTTTCGGTGGAATCACTCGAGGTGAAGAAGTAGCAAACGGGATCATCGAGGCTTTACAAAATGTTGAAATAGAAGCACCAATTGTGATTCGACTAGATGGCACTAATGCTGACGAAGGAAGAACGATTCTTGAACCACACCTATCTGAAGCACTGCAAATGGCCCCAACCATGTTAGATGCAGCGGAACAAGCTGTTGACTTGGCGAGAAAGGAAAGTAACTAATGAGTATCTTTGTAGACGAAAATACCAAAGTTATTTACCAAGGTTTGACGGGAAGTCAAGGCCGATACTACGGCCTCCTAAACCGAGACTATGGAACAAAAGTTGTAGCCGGCACCAATCCCCGTAAAGCAGGCGAGGATGTAGACGGCATTCCCATCTACGCCAACATCCAAGAAGCAGTTGACGCAACTGGTGCAACAGCATCCTGCATTTTCATACCAGCGGCCGGAGTCCAATCCGCAGTACTTGAAGCTGCTGAAGGTGGAATTGAGTTCATCGTTGCCATAACCGAAGGCGTTCCCGCTCACGACGAAGCATATTTTTACAACTACCTTCAAAATGAATTTCCAAACGTTCAACTTCTCGGACCTAATTGCCCAGGAATTATTTCACCAGGCAAGTGCAACATTGGAATTACTGCCGGACACATTGCGAAACCAGGAGGACCCGTTGGGATCGTTAGCCGCTCAGGGACACTCACTTACCAGGCCCTCTATGAGTTAAAAGAAAAAGGGATCGGCTGTACAACATGTGTAGGCATAGGAGGAGATCCTGTACCAGGGACCTCCTTTATTGATTGCCTAAAAGCTTTTGAAGAAGATCCTGAAACAAAAGCTGTCATGATGATCGGAGAAATCGGAGGAGCAGCAGAAGAGGAAGCCGCCGAGTTCATCGCAAATAATATGACAAAACCAGTTTCGGCTTATGTAGCTGGGGTAACAGCACCTCCCGGGAAAAAAATGGGTCATGCTGGAGCGATTGTTTCAGGCGGAAAAGGAACCGCACAAGCAAAGATGGATGCTTTAAGAGATGCAAATGTGCGTGTAGGCCTTAATCCCACAGAAGCAGGCGAACACATGGTTGACATAATTGCTGAATTGGGACTTAACTGAGGTTTCAAAAAATAGTAAACAAAAATGAACCAAGTTAATCCTCCACGAGCGCTTCTATCCGTATATGACAAAACAGGGATTGTTGCATTCGCTGACGCGCTAGTCACTTTAGGATGGGAAATTATTTCTAGCGGAGGAACAGCGCAAGAACTAATAAACGCCAACATCCCAGTAACAGAAGTATCTGAAATTACTCAATCACCAGAAATGCTTGAAGGAAGAGTTAAAACTCTCCATCCGCTTATTCACGGCGGGATTCTTGCTGATAGATCCAACCCAAACCACTTAGCTGACTTAAAAAAACATGGTATTACTCCCATTGACTTAGTGGTTTCAAACCTTTACCCATTTAATTCGGACCCAGGGATAGAAATGATAGATATTGGTGGTTCCACCATGGTTCGCGCCGCAGCTAAAAACCATGCTTACGTCGGAGTCATTGTTGAACCAACTGATTACGACTTAGTGGTTGAAGAAATAAAGACACAGGGAACCCTGACTACAGAAACACGTTCTTACCTAGCTCATAAAGCATTCATGCATACGGCTTCTTATGATCATCAAATTAGTGGTTGGTTAAACAGAGACAGTCAAGAACTTCCTGACTCATTGCATATTGAACTCACCGAGGCAGAAACGCTCCGTTATGGAGAAAACCCCCACCAAAAAGGATCAAGATACCGCACAGCAAAATCTAGTTGGTGGGATTCAGCAGTAATGCATGGAGGGAAAGAAATGTCTTACCTCAATGTTTTCGACACAGACGCGGCCTGGAGACTTGTTCATGACTTAAGCGAAGAACCTTGTGCAGCAATTATTAAGCATGCAAATCCATGTGGAGTGGCTATTGGAACAGACATATCGTCTGCTTATCAACGAGCCCATGAATGCGACCCCGTATCTGCTTTTGGAGGAATCGTCGCGGCGAATCGCGAAGTCACAGAAGAAATGGCACAGCAGGTAGTTGAAATATTTACAGAAGTTTTAGTGGCCCCCGGATTTCACCCAGCAGCATTATCGCTATTAACAAAGAAAAAAAACCTGCGTATTTTTGAAGCTGAAAAACCCGAAACAGCAACAAAAGAAATAAGAAGTATCGGAAATGGATTTCTTGTACAAACTACTGACCCGCTTCAAATCAATAGAGATGAGTGGGAAGTAGTCACTAGTCGACACCCAACAGAAAGTGAATGGTTAGATCTTGAATTTGCATGGACAATTGCTGCAAAAGTGACATCAAATACCATTGTTTTCGCCAAAGATCTTCAAGCAGTCGGCATAGGTGCAGGCCAACAAAATCGACGAGACGCTGGACGTATCGCATCAACAAAAGCTGCAGGACGAGCAACCGGCGGAGCTTGCGCAAGTGATGCCTTCTTCCCATTCCAAGATGGATTAGATGCTGCTATTGAGGCCGGGGTTACATCTGTCATCCAACCGGGCGGATCAATAAGAGACGACGAAGTAATCAAAGCAGCTGAAAAATCCGGAATAGCGATGGTGTTTACGAAGGAACGCCATTTTCGACACTGAAATAAGAACTGAGTCGGGTAGAGTTCCGACTCATGACTGCACAACTATTAGAAGGCGGCCCAGTCGCAGAATCTGTATTAAAAGATGTCAGATCACGGGTTGAAACACTTCAAAGTTCAGGAATAACTCCGGGACTAGGAACAATTTTAGTTGGAGACGATGAAGCTAGCGCCGGCTATGTACGTAAGAAACACGAAACATGCGAAACCGTGGGAATTAATTCATTCCACCACCAGATCAACTCTTCCGACTCTCCTGAAACCCTTCTAGAAGCAGTAACAGAATTCAATAAGAACCCTGAAATTCACGGCTACATTATTCAGCACCCCGTAGCAGACGGCTTTGACTTCAACCAAGCTCTTTCTGCGATGGATCCAGATAAAGACGCCGATGGACTCCACCCCGTCAACCTTGGAAAACTTGTCCTCCAAGAACAAGGCCCTGTGCCATGTACCCCAGCTGGGATCCAAGCCATGCTCATTCATTACGGGATAGATATATCTGGGAAACATGTTGTCGTGGTAGGAAGAGGCCCAACGCTAGGCCGCCCCTTATCTCTTTTGCTGACCACAAAATCACCAGGAGGAAACGCTGCAGTAACAGTGGTGCACTCCGCAGTAAAAAACATCCCAGATATAACCCGTGAGGCAGATGTACTTATCGCTGCAGTTGGAATACCTAGCTTTATCACACCAGAAATGGTGAAAAAAGATGCAGTAGTAATCAGTGGAGGAATCAGTTGGGAAGGAAAAAAACTTCTCGCCGACGTTGATGAATCAGTAGCAGACGTTGCTTCATGGATTACACCACGTCTTGGCGGAGTTGGACCAACCACCGTAGCGATGCTCTTACGGAACACAGTTGAGGCTGCAGAAAAAACATTGTGAACATATAGGTTCTCTGGTGACCCATTTGGCCGATAAGGTCAGAAGATATGTCGGGAAAAATCACAATGGGAACAGACGGAAAACTTATTGTTCCTGATAAACCCATCATTCCATTTATCGAAGGCGATGGAACAGGTGTAGATATTTGGCCCGCAGCACGACTTGTTTTAGATGCCGCAGCAGCAAAACATGGACACGAAGTGGAATGGGTTGAAGTCTTAGCTGGCGAAAAGGCTTATAACGAAACTGGTGACTGGTTACCAACTGAAACCATTGAATCCTTGAAAGACAACTTGATTGGAATCAAAGGGCCACTCACAACTCCAATCGGCGGAGGATTCAGAAGTTTGAATGTGGCTATTCGACAAATTCTTGATCTCTATGTTTGTCTGCGACCTATACGTTATTTCCAAGGGGTTCCCTCGCCAGTAAAACAACCGGAATTAGTAAACATGGTTATTTTCCGAGAAAATACTGAAGACATCTATGCAGGTCTTGAAGTCGAAGCACTGTCAAAAGACGCACAAAAACTTCGAGAATTACTTGAAGAAACTTTTGGATGGGTCATACGCGAAGACGCAGGAATCGGAATTAAACCAATCTCAAAAACAGGATCTCAAAGACTCCAAAGAGCCGCTCTTCAATACGCCGTAACACATGAAATAAAAAAAGTTCATTGGGTGCATAAAGGCAACATTATGAAATTCACCGAAGGGGCCTTCCAACGCTGGGGCTATGAACTTGTCAACGAAGAATTTTCAGATGTTGCTGTTAGTTGGGCTGACTGCAATGGGGATGCGGGAGACAAAATACTCGTCCAAGACGTAATCGCAGACATCGCATTACAACAAGTGCTAACTCGACCCGAAGAATTCAACGTTGTTGCAACAATGAACCTCAATGGAGACTACTTATCGGATGCGCTTGCCGCACAGGTTGGAGGAATCGGCATCGCCCCAGGAGGAAATATTAACTACACAACTGGGCACGGCATCTTTGAAGCAACTCACGGAACTGCTCCAAAATATGCAGGCCAAGACAAAGTAAATCCTTCTTCAGTTCTACTTTCCGGAGTGATGATGTTCGAACATATTGGCTGGAACAGCGCCGCCAACGACATCGTTTCCGCAATGGAATCTGCCATTTCTGACAAAGTTGTCACTTATGATTTTGCTCGCTTAATGGATGGAGCGACTGAAGTAAAATGTTCAGAATTCGCTTCAGCTATTGTTGATCGTCTCTGACCTATAACTCAGGCATTACTTCTACTATGGACGGTGTTTTTCGAAGAGCAGCCAAACTAGTAATTCGTTCTTTCCGCCTACACCCTGTTCCTCACCTCTTAGCAGCAATGGGAGCCAATATATTCTCATTCGCAGTTGTTGGCTTCACCATAGTTATCGGACGGATAACCGATGAAGTGATTGTTCCTGGGCTTGATCAAGAAGGGGTAACTGGAAGAACTGTTCTGATTGGGATGGGAGCCATTGGAATAGTAGGACTATCACGAGGATCATCAATAATGATTCGACGCTGGTTCAACATGATGGCCGTCGCACGGACACAACGAACATGGCGCGAAAGCCTCACTTATCGGTATCTCTACGCTCCAATGAAATTTCATTGGGACTATCCCGCAGGAAAGCTCTTAGCCCACACTGACTCCGACGTTGAAGTCGCCACTTCAATGTTGATGCCCTTGGCGTTCGCTATGTCAGTTGTGGCGCTCATAATCATCTCGTTATTTAGTTTGCTAGTCGTACATCCGCTCTTTGCTTTAGTGGCAGTTTTACTTTTCCCAACTCTCACATGGTTAACTCGTTCAATGTCCAGCAAAATGTCTGGTCCCGCCGCACAAGCACAAGAAGAAGTAGGAAAATTATCGTCAATAGCCCATGAAAGTTTAGAAGGAGTTCTCGTTGTTAAAACTCTCGGCCGGGAAGAAGCCGAAGTAAACCGATTTGAACACACTGCATCTGACTTACGAAACCAACGAATCAAAGTCGCTCGAATTCGTTCAAATCATGCACCACTAATTTTCGCTCTACCCCAGCTAGGCAATTTAATTTTGTTGCTTATAGGGGGATGGCTCTACAGCCAAGATGTAATAACACTCGGCGAAGTAGTAAGAGCGTTAGCGCTGTTTTCCATCTTGGCTCTCCCAATGCAGATTCTGGGATTCTTATTTACTCAAATACCTCAATCAGTTGTCGCACAAGACCGCATTGACGGAGTATTAGAAGTTTCTACCGAACCAGAACTTTCAGAATTTGAAAGCAAATCATCTGACATAAGTTTCGAAAACGTTTCATTTAGTTACCCCGTTAATGACCAAAATGACCATTTGGTATTAAGCGATCTTTCGGTGCGTATTGATCCAGGAGAAACAGTAGCTTTAGTTGGCTCCACGGGATCAGGGAAAAGCACACTGGTCTCACTGCTTTCTGGTCTTATGCCTCCAACTGAAGGTCAGATAATTTTAGGTGGACATAATGTAGATGACTTAGGGCCCGAAGGCTCATCAAATATTGTTGCGCCAGTGCTGCAAGAAACTTTCTTATTCGCAGACACGATCCGCGAGAACCTTACTCTTGGCCGCGATATCCCTGACGGGGAAATTAACCGAGTTCTCCAATTAGTAGAAGCTGATTCATTTGTTTTTGAACTCTCCACTGGCTTAGAAACTGTAGTTGGAGAACGTGGAGTAACACTTTCTGGCGGGCAACGACAACGACTAGCTATAGCAAGAGCTTTACTTAGACGCCCAAAGGTGTTGGTGCTTGACGATGCTACTTCTGCAGTGGATCCAACCATTGAGGCAGAAATATTAAGCAATCTTCAAACTAATCCTGATAGAACGCTCATAGTTGTAGCGCACCGATTAGCGACCATACGGCTAGCAGACAGAGTTCTTTTCCTCAACGATGGAAAAATTGCAGCTGAAGGAACTCACGAAGAACTTCTGTTAGTCCCTGAATACTCCGCACTAGCACAAGCCTATGAACGGTCAGGCTCATGACAGTATTAGATGGCAGTGACGTAATCGGACCAGGCGATGAACCTGAACCAATGGCTCTCGTCGATATTGACGATGTTGGCGCGCTACAAGTCCTTCGACGAGGCGTAGCAGAATCACCAGAACTAAGAGAAGGATTTTGGGGAACAGTAATTAGATCTTTAGGAGTCGCCGGATCAAAACTTTTAGTCCCTGTAACTATCCAACTTATTATTGATAGAGGCCTATCCGGAGATGAAGTAGACCTCTCTAAAGTCGTTTCGTTTGCTTCACTAGCTGCACTCTTACTAATCGCCAGCATTTTCTTAGAACGGGCCACTTACTTCCGTCTGGGATGCATGGCAGAAAACGTTCTCAAAGGACTACGCGTAAGAGTTTTTGCTCACCTACACAAACTCAGTTTGGCTGAACATACCGCTTCAAAGAAAGGCGTATTAACTGCACGTGTAACAAGCGACGTTGAAACACTTACCCGTTTCGCACAGTGGGGAGCTATCGCGTGGGTAGTTGACACCTTCCAAATCATCGCAGTGCTTACTCTCATGACCTACTACTCGTGGGAACTCACGCTCGTAACACTTGCAGTTCACGTCCCCTTAATCCCAACATTACGAATCATGCAATACCGTCAACTTCGGGCATACGACAAATTACGTACCCGTGTATCAGAAACACTTGGCTCAATATCCGAAACTGTGATGGGTATGCAGACGATAAGGAGCTACGGGCAAAGAAAAGCTGCTCGTGAACGAATCGACACAGCTATAGATGCCCAGTACAAGCAACAAATGCGAGCAGCCCGATACTTCTCCTTCATCATTCCAATGACAGACATCTTTGGAGTGGTCGCCATCGCATCTGTTGTAGGAGCAGGTGTTTGGTGGGGTAACTCATGGGATCTAACTTCCGGCGAATTAATTGCATTCATTTTTTTAGTCAACCTTCTTCTTTCTCCAATCACGCAACTAGGAGAAGTGCTGGACCAAACACAAACAGCCTTAGCTGGATGGTGGAAGATACTAAAAGTTCTTGACACCCCAATTGAAATCCCAGATAAAAACACCGGCCCTGAAATTCAAACCGGTCCACTATCGGTAAAAGCAGAAGGAGTTGAATTCGCATATCGCGAAGGTGACCGTGTTCTACATGGAATAAACGTTGACTTACCTGCAGGATCTTCCGTCGCAATTGTTGGAGAAACAGGATCAGGGAAGACAACATTCGCGAAACTCATAGCACGACTTGCAGACCCAACAGCAGGAAACCTCTTTATTGGAGGAGTCAACTTAAAAGAAATGGCGTCACAAGATCGACGATCCGTAATACGCATGGTTCCACAAGACGGTTTCTTATTTGACACCACTGTCGCTGAAAATATTCGCTACGGAAGACCAGACGCTACCGATGATGAAATAGCACAAGCAATTAACTCGTTAGATCTACGCCCTTGGATTGAAAGCCTCCCGGATGGGGAGAACACACTTGTAGGAGAACGAGGAGAATCGCTCTCCGTAGGTGAACGGCAACTGGTAGCTTTAGTCAGAGCGCAACTTGCCGACCCAGGTTTACTCGTCCTAGATGAAGCAACCTCCTCCGTTGATCCTGAAACCGAAACGGTTTTAGAACATGCCCTAGAACGCCTAGCGGAAGGACGAACCACAATTAGTGTGGCTCATCGACTTTCTACCGCCGAAAGATCAGACTTAGTACTAGTTTTTGATCACGGAAACCTTGTAGAACAAGGACCACACGAAGTCTTAAAAGATCAAGGCGGGGTTTACAACAAACTTTACGACTCATGGCTAGGGAACACGAGAGAGGGATCAAATGGATCCTATTGATCCCCTTGAAGGAAACCAGGCTCATCAATGGGATCAAATAGTAGAAAAAATTCCATCATTTGAAATTTCTTGGCCACCACCAGGGCACATTATCTTTGTATCTCCACACCCAGATGATGAACTCCTTGCTGCTGGAGCAACCTTGGCATCTGCCTCAGATGCAGGAACATCAATAACAATTATTGGTGTAACCAATGGTGAATTATCTCACCCCTATTTGGACGCATCTCAACGAGAAGAACTCGGTAAAAGACGTGAACAGGAAACCATTTCCGCCTATAAACATGCAGGAATTAAAGCAGAAAGAATCGCTCTGGCAGCTTCTGATGGTTCTGTTGGGCACCACCTTGAAGAAACTGAGAAAAAAATAAGCGAAAATATAAGAAAAGACACAATTTGTATCGCCCCCTGGGAAGGAGATGGTCACCCTGATCATCAAGCCTGTGGACTTGCCGCACAGCAGGCTTGCTCAAAAAATAAAACCCCGCTTTTTCTTTCGCCAATTTGGTCCTGGAACTGGGACAATCCACAAAATCCGAAGTTTCCTTTTACGCAAGCGAGATCGTTTAGTTTCGACACTGACATTATGCGCCGTAAACAAAAAGGAATAAATTGCTACTCCAGTCAAATTGAATCTGAAGATGGGTATCGACCAGTTTTACCGCATTCCTTTCTAGAACATTTTTCTCGCCAAGTTGAAATATTTTTACCAGTAATCTGAAATGATGAAAGTATTCTTCGCACAACCAGAAAAAAGCAATTACCCTCAGAGACGGACAATTAAATTAGGAGAACACAGTGAGCCTTAAACCAGTTCGAGTTGCAGTAACAGGAGCTGCTGGACAAATCGGATACAGCCTTGCCTTTCGTATAGCAAGCGGCCAATTACTGGGAGACAACCAACCAGTGATTTTACAAATGCTTGAAATTCCACCCGCGATGGGCGGGTTAGAAGGCGTGGCGATGGAACTTGACGACTGCGCTTTTCCTCTACTTGATTCAATGGTGCTCAGCGATGACCCAAACACTGCATTTGATGGAGCAGAAGTCGCATTACTAGTAGGTTCTCGCCCTCGAACTAAAGGAATGGAACGGCAAGACCTCCTTGAAGCAAACGGAGCTATTTTCACTGTCCAAGGTCAAGCCTTAAATTCTCACGCAGATGATGCAGTCAAAATTCTTGTCGTAGGCAACCCGGCGAACACTAACTGTCTTATCGCTATGAACAATGCCCCTGATATTCCAAACAATAGATTTACTGCCATGATGCGTCTCGATCACAACCGTGCACGCTCGCAAGCCGCAACAAAGTTAGGTGTGGCCTCAAAAGAAGTAACAAAAATGACAATCTGGGGGAACCACTCAGCTACTCAATATCCAGATTTAATTCACGCCACAGTTAATGGAGATTCAGTCGCTTCAGTTATCGATAATCAAGACTGGATAGAGAATGACTTCATTCCAACTGTTCAACAACGTGGCGCAGCCATTATTGAAGCACGTGGAGCGTCAAGCGCCGCTTCTGCAGCTAATGCAGCCCTTGATCATGTTCGCGATTGGGTACATGGCACCCCCGCGAACGATTGGGTGTCTATGGGTGTTCCCTCTGATGGAAGTTATGGAGTGCCAGAAGGCCTCATATGTGGATTCCCAACTACCTGCGCTGATGGGGAATGGTCAATTGTTTCTGATCTTCAGATAGATGATTTTTCTCGAACCCGTATAGATGCTTCTGTTGCTGAATTAATGGAAGAACGAGAAATGGTTCAACAACTCGGACTTATTTAATCTGGGCGACAAGAAGCAAAGACATCTCCTAAGCCCTTAAACAAATCATGTTGTTCAACGAGAACACGTGGATCTCCACCAATTTCAAGTTTCCCAGCGGTAATTGCTTCCAAAGGGTCTTCTGTTCCGTTAGCTATTTTTAAAGCGGTAGAGCGATTCGTTGTAAACCAAACATTCTCTGCGTCATCGGTACCAGAGTAAACACTAACTTTTCCTTTATTGACGGTTAACCCCCAAGAAGGACCATCGGTGATTCGATAACCCAACGTTAGTTCCGTAGTCAAAGAAATTTCTTTAAGGCCAGAGTGCGATACTGCAGCTTCGTTAAGAGCGGAGATCCATTCTGATGAGAGAAATTCAGCCATTATCAAATCCTAGACACGCTGACTCTCTTTAGTGCGGCCTAAACCGGTACGTTTAAAGGATGGAAGAAATTGGTCACGGGCAAAAAACCTTTGAATACTCCTCAACAAAAGGTATTTGGCAACGGTTAGAGGGGCCCGAAGATGTGTTGGCTTATTTGGAAGATGACAATGCCGAAGGGGTGATCGCTGTAATCCGTGACGCCGGCGCTACTTTTTTATCACCAATTTTTGAAGATCTCGCCGGAGTGATATGTACTGGGGGAACAATTCGAAGCCATATCGGGATCATCAGCAGAGAATTTCAAATTCCTGGAGTTGTGGCAGCTGAAATGACTCACGAACCAGAAGATGGAACAGAAATTGAAATTGATGGAAGTGGCGAATTTGGAATAATCCGATTAAGCGATAGTTCGGAACGATAAAAGTGATCGAACGAGTTAACCATTTAATAGGAGAAATCAATAGTGTTTCACGAGACTTGATGGCGGAAAGAACACATTATTCTTCTCAACTCATTCCAGTCTCTGCTTACGTTGTTCTTTCAACAGTTGAAGCGTTTCTTCGCTACCCAGACATAGTGGAATCCATCGTTGAGAAAATGCCTCCAGAAGAGATAGGGAAACGAGCGCGAACGCCAGGAAGCCAAGCGAATTCTGTTTTCTTATGGGGAGTAGCAAATTTTTTCCTTATCGGCAGGCGAGTGATGTCTCTAGCTGACCCATCTATTGATTCTGTAGAACGAACCCATACGGTGCTTGATTTCTGGGCAAGAACTTCACAGGCTTACCGCGGCAACGATCATCTACACGCGGCGAATGCAAACAACACAATTCAGGTATACAGCGAAGAAACATTAGAGACGTTATTTGCAAGGGTTTCTTCCGTCGACAACGAGAGACGTCAAATTATCCGCAAAGCGAACGCAACACTTATTAATTACTTGTTTCTTTTATACTTCGACACTCGAGTTGGTCATGGAGATACCGGACCGTATCGCTTACCCGATGGAAGATCAGTGATCGTCAGAGACTATTTCCGCTTAGGAGAGAGCGATTTTTGGTGGTCCGGAGTTTCAAAAGAAATGCCGTATAACAATCTCACCGGAGTATTTGTAATCAACAAAAATGTTGATCTCACCATTACTGACTTCGGAACCACAGTTTCAAACCCGGAGAATTATCTTGATGACTTAAGCGGTTTCGCTTTATTCACCACTGATTCAGGAGAGATCAGACAACTTTCCGATGAGGAACTTGTTGCCGTAGCGGATGTAGCAAAAACTGCTCAAAAAAATCATTATCGAAGCATTGTCAAAATGGATCGAGACGAAAAAATTGCTTGCGGTTCATATGTTTACTTCACATTTCTTCGACCGTTTGCTGAGATTGCAGGAGTAGCTGACGATATTGACTGGACATGCCCTCGAGACACCCCGGAAGATTTATATCCGTTTATAACGTTAGATTCTGAACCCCAGATCGCTGACCCAGACGCTGAGTTGTTTACTCGCTACGAGTGAGTAGTTCTCTTCGCTAAAGCGTCAAAAGCGAGAACTACGACAAAAGCGCCGATAGCTAACAAAGTAGGTGTTAGGAACTCCCCACTGGTAGGCCAGTCAAGACCAACGCCGGGTTCAGTTTCAGAACCAACCCCATTAGGCCAAGGCCAAAGAACACGAAGCGACCCGACCATCAAACCAATGAGCACAGCAAGAACAGCGGTTCGATACCGGTTAAGTAAACGATCCAACAATGTAGCAAAAAGCGCTAAACCGATTACCGCCCCTACAGCAAATATTGCAGCATCTCCCCAAATACGGTCATCAATTACTTCAAGCACTGACTCGTATAAGCCAAACATCAGCAACAAAAAGGAACCAGATAAACCAGGAAGAATCATCGCACAAATCGTTATCGCACCAGCAAAGAAAAGCACTAGAGGAGAAGGGTCACTGATCGGTCCGCTTTGCCACCCTAAACAAAAGAAAACAATTAAACCGACTCCCGTAATCGTGGCAACTGCAGAAAGGTTTTGCTGTGGAAGTAAACGCCAAGAAATAATAATTGACCCAACAACAAGGCCGAGAAACAGTCCCGCCATTTCTTCAGGATGATTTTCAAGACCGCTTTCTAACGGGCCAGCAAGAATCACTACCGCAGCTACTGCCCCGATACCTAACGGAACTAATAATTTCCAGTTAACAGACTTTAATCCCTTAGTCCCATCAGAAATTTTTCCGCGAACAAAAAAACTAACTGCTTTAGCTCCGTCACGTAACGCTTCAATTAACTCCTCGTAAATTCCAAACATCAGAGCCAAAGTTCCACCGGAGACTCCAGGGATGGTGTTTGCAACCCCCATAAGGGCTCCTTGGCTCAAACGAATCAAATATTTACTTTGTTTAATCATCAGCAGGGTTCACAAGAAATGGTTTCAGACCATCAAGAACAATATCAGGGCACCTCACCGGACGACCGTCAGTGTTCGTTACCGCAATTGTTGCTTCCTGAGAAGCCAACACTTCATCGCCACGCAGTATTCGTTGTCCCCAACGTGAAGAAGCTCGACGTAACTCTAAAACCTCAGTCTCAACAATTAATGAGTCTCCTCCAATTGCTGAAGACAGAAACTTGGTTTCAATTTTTGCAACAATAAACCGAAACCCAATTTTTTCTAAATCAGGTAAACCAAGATTCGCTTCATCAAGCAATTCGATACGTCCAGTTTCAAAAAGTTGAACGTAAACCGAATGGTTTAAATGCCCGTAAGGGTCAAGTTCGTAAAAACGTACTTTTACATGATGAAGGTGTGACACACCGTTGACATTAGCCGGATCACAAGTCAATACGGTGAAAGGGGGTTGCAGATTTTATGAATCGAAGATGAGAAAGTTAAGCCTGTCCGCTTAATGCCCGGTTTTTTACTTTTGCTTTCACATAATCCCGATTCATGAACGCAATAAAGTCAAGACTGATTTCTTTAGGGCAAGCTTCGTGGCATTCTCCATGATTTGTGCAAGAACCAAAAAATTCTTCCATTACTTCAACCATGTTTTCAGTACGGCTCCACCGCTCTGCTTGCCCTTGAGGAAGCAATGCAAGATGACCGATTTTTGCTGAGGTGAAAAGTTGCGCAGCGGAGTTCGGGCAAGCAGCAACGCACGCTCCACAACCAATGCACGCTGCAGCGTCAAATGCTTTATCCGCGGCATCTTTTGGTACTGGCGTCAAATTTGCATCTGATGCAGCGCCAGTGTTGACACTGATGTAACCGCCCGCTTCAATAATCCGGTCCAGAGGAGAACGGTCAACGGCAAGATCTCGAATTACGGGGAAGCCTGCAGCTCGGAAAGGTTCAACAACAATTTCGTCACCGTCTTTAAATTCACGCATATGTAGTTGACAGGTTGCTGTAGCTTTTTGCGGACCGTGTGCTCTTCCATTAATCATCACACCACAAGTGCCGCAAATTCCTTCTCGGCAATCTGACTCGAACACGATGGGTTCTCCACCTTGTTCATTAAGCGATTCGTTTAGCAGATCTAACATTTCTAAGAAAGAAGCATCAGTAGTTACAGACTGTTCGTAAGTTTCAAAATGTCCTTTATCGGATGGCCCATCTTGTCGCCAAACTTTAACTGTTACGTTTATTGTTTCGCCGTTGTTAGTTGACATGACTGTTCCCGTCTACTTGTACGAACGCTGTGAAAGCGCAACATTGTCGAAAGTAAGTTCTTCACGGTGACGAGTTTGAGCGTCACCTCTACCGTTCCATTCCCATGCCGCGACATGAGCGAAATTTTCATCGTCTCTTTGTGCTTCACCTTCAGGAGTTTGATATTCCACACGGAAATGGCCCCCGCAGGACTCATCGCGAGTCAAAGCGTCACGAGCCATAAGTTCAGCAAGTTCAAAGAAATCGTCTACACGCCCTGCTTTTTCTAAAGACTGATTCAAAGTATCTGCGCTACCTGGCACACGAACATTTTTCAAGAAATCTTCTCGCAAAGCCGGAATATCTGACAAAGTTTGTTCCAATCCAGCCTTATTTCTTTCCATACCGATATTGTCCCAGACGATACGCCCTAACTCTCGATGGTAGTAGTCCACTGATTTGGTTCCATTTGTCGCCAACCAACGCTGAGTATCAGATTCTATTGCAGCGACTGCTTCAGTGAAGACTGGATCTGAAGTTGGTACCACTGGTTCTCCTAATCGGCCTGCTAGCCCATCTCCGATGGTGTAAGGCAAAACAAAGTATCCGTCAGCAAGACCTTGCATAAGAGCGCTTGCTCCTAATCGATTAGCTCCATGGTCAGAGAAATTGGATTCACCAATGCTGTATAAACCGGGAACGGTTGTCATGAGGTGATAGTCAACCCATAGGCCGCCCATGGTGTAGTGAATAGCAGGGTAGATACGCATCGGGGTTTGGTAAGGATTTTCACCAGTAATCCTTTGGTACATGTCAAAGAGGTTTCCGTATTTAGCAGAAATCGTATCCAAGCCGTCACGTTCAATCGCAGCAGAAAAATCTAAGTAAACACCATTCGCTAACGGCCCTACTCCGCGACCTTCATCTACGACAGTTTTTGCATTTCGTGAAGCCACATCTCGGGGAACAAGGTTTCCGAAGGCAGGGTATTTTCTTTCCAAATAATAGTCACGCTCAGATTCTGGGATTTCCGCTGCGCTTCGTGATTCACCTTCATTATTTGGAACCCAGATACGGCCATCATTTCGAAGTGATTCCGACATCAGAGTTAGTTTTGATTGAAAGTCATCACTGGCTGGAATACAGGTGGGGTGTATCTGGGTGTAACAAGGATTGGCAAAGAATGCGCCTTTGCGGTGCGCACGCCAAGCCGCAGTTACGTTACACATCATGGCATTGGTGGAAAGGAAGTAAACGTTTCCGTAGCCACCGGTTGCCAATACGACAGCATGAGCAGAATGAGAAGTGACTTCGCCGCTAAGTAAATCTCGGACAACGATTCCGCACGCCTGACCATCTTTAGTGACGACGTCAAGCAATTCAGATCTTGTATGTAGTTCTACTGAACCAGCACCTACTTGTCGCATTAAAGCTGAGTAAGCACCGATAAGAAGTTGTTGCCCTGTTTGTCCTCGTGCGTAAAAGGTGCGAGATACTTGGGCGCCACCGAATGAACGGTTATCAAGTAGGCCGCCGTAGTCGCGTGCAAATGGGACACCTTGTGCGGTGGCTTGATCAATAATGTTTGCGGATACTTCTGCTAATCGGTGGACGTTAGCTTCACGGGAACGGAAATCTCCTCCTTTTACTGTGTCGTAAAAGAGGCGGTGTACAGAGTCTCCGTCGTTTGTGTAGTTCTTCGCACCGTTTATGCCTCCTTGGGCAGCAATACTGTGCGCTCGCCTTGGGGTGTCATGGTAGGTAAAGGCTTTTACTCGATATCCGAGCTCTCCTAGTGACGCGGCTGCGGAGGCCCCTGCGAGTCCTGTGCCTACAACAATGATTTCAAATTTGCGTTTGTTGTTTGGGTTAACAAGGTTCATTGAGAACTTGTGGTTTTCCCACTTATCTGAAATTGGGCCTTCTGGCACTTTTGAGTCAAGAGTGATTTCGCTCATTTTGTTAGTGCCCCTCTGCTTGTTCGGCTAGGCATTCCAAGACATTGACATCGCTTGCCGGACATTTTCTATTGTCTTCATTGATTAGGCCGGTTTGAGTGAAGATTGGGAAAGAAAGATTTCCTACCAAAATTATGCCAGCGAGGGCAGTGGCTAGTCCGCGCCGTAAGTGATTGTATTTTGGGTTATTAACTCCGAGGCTTTGAAACATAGACCAAGCACCATGGAAAATATGTAGAGCGAGTGCAATGTTGGCAACGATGTAAAGAATAGCAACGGGGATACTTGCAAGTGATTGCGAAACGTTATGGTAGGGATCTCCAGGAACAAAATCGTCACCTAACCACCAGCCCCAAGTTAAATCGGCTAAATGATAGAAGAGGAATAAGGCAATTATTGGCCCAGTCCAGCGCATGGTGCGGCTTGCGTAGTTAGCGGCAATATGGTCTCTTCCGCCCGCGTATTTTTTTGCACCTCCAACTAAAGTTGCGCTGTTACTTGATTGCCCTGAGAAATTTCTTAATGTAATAGCTGAATGAAGGTGGAGTCCGAACATAAGGATTAGTCCGAGCCTAAGCAACCAAAGAATAAAGCCTTTTGGAACTATTCCTCCTGCCAAAGTTCGTAAAGATTCCGCATATTCATGCATACGAGCAGGGCCTTCGTATACGTGCAGATTTCCGACCATATGCGCTACAACAAAGCCAATAAGGCCAATTCCGGTAAGGGCCATAACCCATTTTCGACCTACTGCTGTTTGATAAATATTAAGCGGGAAAGGCCATGAACGTTTTTTTGACCTTACCGGGTTCGCCCGGTAACGCTCGTTTGTGGTCTGCGCCATGAGAAGCCTTATTTTCTAGTAGGAACCTACCTGTGACGGTATCGCCGCAGGCTCTTTTTCTCCATCATAAGTGACTAGAATCACTTCTTCAGGATCAAGTACTTACTTTATTCTCTTGAGTACGTGTATCTATTGTCCGCTTGCGTTTTTTCTGATTCAAGTTCAAGAACTAGGTGCACAGTTTTAGCGTGATCTAAGACGGGGTACTCGATTCGGCCTATGTGTTGTGCTGTATCGGAACCTATATCTCCTCGCCATTTATCTGTATAGGTTTCATCTTCAATAGTTAGATGAGAAGTGATCAAAGCATCATTAATAGGTTGACGTCCATCGTGAACCACCGTCACATTTGTTGCTACAACTTTTTCTTTTGAAATTAAATCAAAGAAAGGATCAGCAATAATAATTGTTTCTGCGCATGCTTGAGCCACTGCATCAAAGGCAGGCGTAGTTGCTCCACTTTGATCAATTATTCCACTCGTAGTTTTATAGCGATCATCTATAAATGAATCAAAAGTGAATCCGCCTCCAGGACGGTATTTGCGGCGTCGGAGGATTTCTATCTGAGTTTTTAACAAATGGGCCTGATGGGCTCTGGTGGCCGCCGACCAACTTTTGAAATCCGGAAACATTTCTGGTGGGAAAACTTTCAGAAGAAGGTCAACAATGTCCTCATTTTCAGTATTTAATTCAGAGAAATCAAATACTGGCCATTGGTCAGAGTTGATGTCTAATTCTTCTGAAACCGAATGACTTCCAAAAGCTGAAACAAATTTTCCAACCCAAGGCTGTTGATCTAGATAGATTGCAAGATCTGTAGCCTTTCCTTCGTGCCAACCAAACCATAAATGACTATTAGTTTCTTGCGGTCTTGGCAAACTAGGCAGAGTACCCGTATTTGCTATGGCAGGACGAGAAGGATCTTGACGGTGTAAAGATCGACGTATCGACTGATCAAGGATAGAACGATTCCATGTGGGCTTCTGTTGCTCAAACAAACTAGGTGCTGCTTGGTTTACATCAATAGGATCAGGATTATCATGCCCACACCAAACAATTATTGAAGGATGGTGCCCAAAGTTATCAACCAGCTCTCTAGCCTGTCGCATAGCTTGATCCCGAACTGAATTGTGGTAGCCACCTTTTAACGGCATATCTTGCCAAATCAGCATCCCCGCCTTATCTGCAGCAGCATAAAAAGAAGGGTGAGTAACATGACCAGCAATTCTTATAAGGTTCAAATTTGCTTCAATACCCTTTTGAATATTTGCCAAAGCAGATTCATAAGTTATTTCTGCGAGGTTGCGGTCAAGCGAGTCAATATTTGATCCCCGCAGAAAGATTTTTTCTCCATTTATAAACCACTGATGGTTTTTCATTCGGATAGCACGAAATCCAATTTGTTTTTTTCGTACGTCACTAACCTCGCCTGCTTCAGTAGCCAGAGTGAACTCAGCATCAACTAAAGGCTGTGCTCCTAACTCGTGTGGCCACCAAAGCTGGGGACGGGGAATTCGGACTGTCCATTCAACACGGTTTTCTCCAGCAGCTAAAGGTTGCCGATGTCTATGGTCAATTCCAAGAATTTTTGTTTTAAAAATTGTTAAACAAGGGTTTGATGTTTCTACAACAGCACGCACAGACAAAGTTGCAACCGTCGGATTAGCGTCCACGCACACTGCTCTTAAATGCCGGAAAGCAACTGGTCCTGTTGAGCGCAAACGAACGGGTTGCCAGATCCCACCAAGATTTAAATCTTTGTTATGAAATCCATTTAGTGAACGTTTATCATTTCCGTCAGTATCAACCGGAGAGGTTACTTCTATTGCAAGGAGATGTTCTTTTTGGTTTTTTAATGTTTTTGTTAACTCAAGACTGTGAGGGAAGAAGTAACCTTCAGTTACTCCAAGGAAAGAACCATCAACCCATACATCTCCTTGAGAGAAAATGCCATCTAGGTCGAGCCAAAGTCGTTGCTCGGATTTAGGTTTATCTAACTCAAAACGTGTTCTATAAAAGAGCGGGCCGGTGGCGTCTTTAAATTTATCAGTAGCACTCCAATGACCTGGAACAGGAACTTCGGGCCAGTTAGCGTCATCAAAGTCAATTAAGGGGAAGTCGCGTCGTAAAGTATCGTCGGCGCAATGGGCGCGCCACACACCAGAAAGTTTCATTAGTTAAAACGTTACTCGCATAATTTCAACTAGCGAAGAGTCATTACTCCATTATCAAAAACGACTCTTTCGCCTACGCGAGTTTGGAAAAGAATTGAATCTTCGTTTTCCCAAATATGAACTGAAAGTTCTTCGCCAGGAACGACTGGTGATTTGAATCGTCCGCCCATCCCACCAAAACGATCTGTATCTGAGTCACAAACTGCGTGAAGTAAAGCTCGTCCAGTGAAACCATAGGTGCATAGGCCATGAAGGATCGGTTTTTCGAATCCTGCGGCGGCGGCGAATGTTGGATCCGAATGCAGCGGGTTGCGATCTCCGTTCAGTCGGTAAAGAAGAGCCTGGTCTGTTCGAGTGGTGTAAGAAATAATCTTGTCCGCGGATCGTTCTGGAAGTTCCCAAGAGTCTGAAGGGCCTCGGTCTCCACCCCATCCGCCTTCGCCACCTAAGAAAAGTCCGGATTTTGTTGACCACATTGGGTTTCCATCAAGGTCGGTGACATCATTTTCTAAATAAACAAGAGCTGCTTTTCCTTTGTCATAAATGTTTCCCACGCGAGCGGTAGCAATTCCTTTACCCGCTGAAGGAAGAGTTTGATGCAAAGTAATATGTTGCTCAGCATGAAGAAGGAAAACAGGGTTGAAATCGCCAAATCCAGGAGTTTGCCCACCGCCCATCACCACGACTTGAGTTGGAAAAGACTTTTGTTCAATTTCATTTGAATTTTCTGTAGTGAAATTCAACTCAAAACCTGTTGGGTCAGTGACACCAGCTCCAACTCCTAGAGAGTAAAGAAGGCTGTCGTCAGAGGTCCAAGAGAATTCCCTCGGTTCACCTACCGAACCTGCAGCATCTGGATTTATAGGCACAGTAACACACTCCTTAATTTGGATGATCTTACGCTAGGAGAGGACTCCTCTAAATGGCGAATCGGGCCAAAAAAACCCAAAAATAAGTGATTTTTTCCCGGTAAATTTGCAATTTATTAAATAACAATGGTGTAATTACATGTATAGCTTTTATACAGTACAGTTAGACATTAAGCCAAAATCAAACCGTAGAAATATAACTTCGGTTACCACAAGAAAGAGGGGGGCGGAAAATAAATGGGTATTTTCGCTAAACCAGGCTTAGACACTTCTTGGCAAGAGTTCTCAAATTGTCTTGGTGTCGACCCTGACCTTTTCTTTCCAGAGCGTGGGGCAAGCACTCGAGAAGCAAAAGATGTGTGTCGCGGATGTGTAGTAAGAGAAGACTGTCTGGAATTTGCCTTACAAAACGGTGAAAAATTTGGAATCTGGGGTGGGATGAGTGAGCGTGAACGCCGCAGAATTCGCCGCCAACGGGCACTTGAGCGTGCAGCCGCAGCAGCTGAGGCAGCTGAATCTGCTTAAACAACTGCTTGTTATAAGTACTTAATATTCTTCTTGGTACCCACTCTGGGTCAACTACAGGTAGTCTGACATTATGAATATTGTTGGATTTCTTTCAAGTAACGAATTGATCATTGTGGCTATTGTCGCTGTTGTTCTTTTTGGTGGTAGTCAACTCCCGAAGCTGGCACGCAATCTTGGTAGAGCTCAAAAAGAGTTACGAGAGGGCATGGCCGAAGGTGCTGCTGAAGCTGAGGCCGAAACCGAAACCGACGCTTGATATAAGAAAAAAGTTACAAACTAGTTTGAAATTCATATTTCTTGAGGAGTTTTGCCATGACTGACACCACTGAAGATCTTGAACCACAGCCGCCACAAGGCGATGTAAAAGTCATATATCTCGGTCCGATCGCCCCCCATTGGGAAGTCCAATCAACTTTCGGTGATCGTGACTTAATTGATTCGTTCCGTGACCGGATTTCAGCTCGATTACTTCTTCTTCCTCCTCATGACCCTCAGTTTCGAAGGAATCGGGAAAGAATAAATAGAGACGCTGAACGAGAGAATGTTTTAATTAGCTGGGATCTTGGTTTCGAGGAAACCGACGAAGACTTCGAATAATTCAACAGTTTTAAATTATTTCAGTGAACCCCTAGTGATGACTAGGGGTTCACTGCTTTTTACACCGAGTCTGAGAGGGGAAACATTCTCGATGGCAGATCATGCTGCTTTGGATTAGAAATGAGATACCCGAAGTGACCCCATTTCAAAAGACTGTTAATTACTCGTTCTAACATGTTTAAGCTGCGGTAACTGAAAGTGGCTGGCTTGATACTCGCCTATCTTTCAGAATTCGGCGACGTTGACGTTCGGAACATCCACCCCATACTCCATGGTCAATACGGTTATAGAGTGCGTATTCAAGACAAGGTTCGGTTACTGGGCAGTTGCTGCAAATTTCCTTGGCGACAATAACTCCCATCCCATCACTCGGGAAGAAAGTATCTGCCGGCGAATTTGCGCAATAGCTTTGTTTCATCCATGTGGTGTCCATATAGTTTTCTTTCCTTTAAATCTTTCCGGTTTGATTTTTGCTTTGTTTATTAAGCCATATCGGACCGAAAATTGGTGTAAAGAAAACCGAAAATCTATATAAAAAGACCAAAAAATCATGAATTTTTGTATGAAATATTTCTTATAAAAAATTCAATCTAAAAGAGTTAAACCAAATTTTTATCAACTGTTTACCTTAAGTTCTCCAAATGATCGAAGACGACCCACAAAGACCGTTACGGGTTATCACAATTCGTGGAGTCGGATACCGCTACGAGGTATAAACATAAAATTTGTTTACCTTTTGTTTACCTTTTGTTTCCTATATTGAAAGATAAGTGAACTACTTTGAGTCCAACTTAGATTTAGGACTCTTGTGGAAAATTCTTCGCCTGCACTATCACCAAATTCCCCAAATAATCGTGAAATTCCAACACTTGTTCGGGCAATTCTGGTTCTCGCTCTTCTCTATTTATTCCTCACCGGGGTCGAGTTACTTGGAGGCGGATTTAAAAGTCTCGGTAAAGATTTAGTTGATGGATTATTTAAAGGTGTTTCAAATCCAATAGGAGGACTTTTTGTAGGTCTTCTCGCAACAGTCCTTGTTCAATCCTCATCAGTTTCAACTTCAGTCATTGTTGGTCTAGTAGCTAGCGGTGTCGTAGGTACCGGCGACGCAGTACCCATGATTATGGGCGCCAATCTAGGCACAACAGTCACTAACACATTGGCATCTCTTGGACACGTCCGTCACGATATTGAATTCCGAAGAGCCTTTGCTGCAGCAACCGTCCATGACTTTTTCAATATTCTGGCAGTAATAGTTTTTTTGCCTATAGAACTCGCAACCGGCTATTTATCTGAAAGCGCATCATGGCTAACCGACAAAATAATCGGGTCATCAGGTGCAGAATTCAAAAGCCCATTAAAAGCAGCAGTCAAATTACCAGCAACCTGGATAAAAGAATTACTTTCAAGCATTGGCGCCCAAGGAGATGTCAAGGGTGGACTAATGATCGTTCTTGGTTTGATCTTTATTTTCTTAGCCCTGGCTTACATCACAAAAAACATGCGGCTACTTGTCGCAGACAGAGTAGAAGTAGCTATCAACCGTGCCTTAAGTGCAGGATCCGGAATAGTAGCGATCCTCATCGGCACATTGATCACTATCTCAGTGCAGTCATCATCAATCACAACATCAGTTCTTGTTCCATTAGCCGCCTCAGGAGTTTTAACTCTTGAAAATATTTACCCTGTTACTCTCGGAGCAAATGTTGGAACTACAGTTACTGCTCTTTTGGCTTCCCTAGCAACCGGAAGCCCAGCTGCAGTCACTGTCGCACTAGTTCACACTCTTTTTAATATCAGCGGAATCCTTGCCTTCTATCCGATATCTAATCTTCGGAAACTGCCAATAAAAATGGCTAACAAACTTTCTGATATTGCGGCAGAACGAAGATCGCTAGCACTTATGTACGCCTTGACTATGTTCGTGATCATACCGTTATTAGTGGTATTGGTTCTTAGGTAGTTCTCTTGCAGAAAACATTTAAATAGCAAAGTATGATTGAAACTAATAGAGGAGACACAAAATGGTAATGAGTTTCTTTCGCAAACCCGAAGAAGGCGGGTTGGAGAGTATTGAGTCCCAAGTACAACGGATGGTGAACGATGCTCGTCACACTTTCGACCTAGCACTTAGTGCACTCACTGGTGGTCCCGTTGACACCGTGGCTGAAGAGGTTCGACGAACAGATCGTGGAATCAATGCAACCGAAGTAGAGATCCGACGAGCACTTGTAGTCCACGCTTCAGTACACGGAGGCGCAGACACCTCAGAGATGCTCGTATTCATGAATATGGTCAAAGACCTAGAACGCATCGGCGATTACAACAAAAATATTTTCGATTTAGCTGAAGAAGGCGTATCTTTCATAGACTCACCAGATCTTGAATCCATTCTTGGTCTACGCGATGAAATATCTTCTCGAATCGCACTGATGGGAGAAATACTTAGCTCTCGAGACGAAGAACGAGCTCGAATCTATATTGAACGAGGGGATGAGCTCCGTCGCGACTTCGATAGCCGTATCAGCGAACTCCTTCATTCAACAGAGCCTGCAGTCACTTCTGTACCAAAAGCTTTGCTTTACCGATTTTTAAAAAGGGTCACTGCACACTCCTCTAACGTCGTATCTGCTGTAGTTATGCCAGTAGATCAACTTGATTACTTCGACGAATCAGAGGACACACGTCTCTGAGAGGACAAAAGGTGACTAAGACGAAAAGAGTATTGGTTACCAATGACGACGGAATTTACTCACCGGGACTCAAAGAATTAGCCCGAGTACCTAAAGAATTAGGTTTCACCCCAGTTATTGCCGCTCCTTCAATTAACTGGAGCGGGGCATCTGCTGCCTTAGGGCCCTTAACTAATCCAGATCATGTATCTGTCTCTTCAATTAATCTTGACGGAATTGAAGAGATAGAAACGTTTTCCGTTGACGCTCCTCCTGCTCTCATCGTGATGCTTGCAATGCTGGGAGGATTCGGGGACCCCCCAGATTATTTAATCTCAGGAATAAACAAAGGCCCTAACACCGGTAGATCAACGATGTACTCTGCAACAGTCGCCACCGCACTTGTAGCGTCCAAATTTGATTGTCCAGGGTTAGCGGTCAGTCTCGGCGATGGCACAGAAGAAGAATCTGATCAATGGGAATGGCCCACTGCAGCGGCGATTGCTACTCCGTTATTACGGTGGCTAACAAGCGCACCACCAAGAACAGTACTGAACCTAAATGTCCCAAATGTGAAATTGGCGGAAGTAAAAGGTCTAGCCCAATGCGACTTGGCACCTTTAGGCGGAGTACAAACCAGCATTGTTGGAAAAGACGAAACAGGAATACACATAGACCTTTTACCCACAGATGGACAGATGCCCGAAGGAACAGACTCTGCGAAGCTACGCGAAGGTTATGCAACCGTTACCGCTTTGGCACCAACAGCAGCTGTGGAGATGAATCTTCCATTTCAAGGTTGGTATGAGGAAATAGATCAGGAAGGCTAAAGATGTGTTAGTTGCTTTAGTCGCCGGTTGTTTATTATCTCTAATTGTCGGCTACTTGCTTGGTAAGAGAATCAAGAATAAGCCTCTTGAAGATCACTCTGTAGATACACCTGGTTACCAGATTGCTGAAAGAGCGTTAGACACTGTCCCAATGGGAGTAGTTATTGCAGATAAAAAAGGAGAAATAGTTTTTAGAAACAATACTGCTGATGCCTTGATTGATTCTTGGGAGAACGGAGTCATCGGCCATAAGGTCAGAGAATGTTTACATGCTGCAATTAAGGAAAACCAAAACTCTGAGCAAGTTCGAACTCCCGGCCCCCCACAAAGAACAATTGAGATAACAACCCGTCAATTGAACGAACTTGACGATGTCATTGGATCAATAGCGGTGCTATCAGACGTCACAGAACAAAACCGGATCGAAACAGTGCGTAGTGATTTCGTAGCAAATGTGAGTCACGAACTAAAAACACCCATTGGAGCAGTCAGTTTATTAGCTGAAACCCTTACACAAGAATCCGATCCCGAAGTAATAGCACGTTTATCAAAGCGACTAGAGGCTGAATCTCAACGATTAGGAAGAATAGTTAACGACATTCTTGATCTAAGCAGGATAGAAGGACAATTATTAGACGACAGAACCGCAATAGATCTTGAAGAAATAGTTGGAGAAGTGGTTGACCGTCTCTCAACAGTGGCAGACAACAGGAGAGTGAGAATACAAACACAAACTGCTTCAACTTTTATTAGCGGAGATCGCCTCCAATTCATAAGCCTTGTGCATAATTTAATCGAAAACGCAGTCAAATATTCCGAAGACAACGGTGAAGTGAAAGTTACTCTTGAATACATTAATGATGAAAAACCACTAGTGAAATTGCAGGTGCAAGATACTGGTATAGGGATTCCAGAACGTGAACAAGAAAGAATATTTGAACGTTTTTATAGAGTTGACCGCGCTAGAAGCCGTCAAAGCGGCGGAACAGGACTTGGTTTATCAATTGTCCGCAACGTCGCCATACAACATGGAGGGACAGTAGAGGTTCATTCCGTTGAACACGAAGGAACAACAGTCACTGTTCATATTCCAGCTCAAACTTTGAAAGAAAAAGAAAGAGCGGAACATGGATAAGAAACAAATACTTGTAGTCGAAGATGAAGATTCGTTTGTTGACGCATTAACAGTAGGTTTAGAACGCGAGGGATTTATAGTCAATGTCGCGATAAATGGGACCGAAGCTCTAAAAATATTTGAAGAAACCAAACCTGACTTAATTCTTCTTGACATCATGCTCCCAGAAATATCCGGAATAGATGTCTGCAGAGAAATCCGTACAAAGTCAGATGTACCAATCATCATGGTCACAGCCAAAGGAGAAGAAATTGACACTGTTCTCGGTTTAGAAATCGGAGCAGATGACTACGTAACAAAGCCTTACCGGCTACGGGAATTGGTAGCACGAATCAGATCAGTGCTTCGCCGAGCTGAAGACACTAAAAAAACAAAACCAACATTAGGAAACCAAACAGACAACGACTCCCTACTTAAGGTAGGCAATGTTTCCGTTAATTTAAGTCGTCACGAAGTCTTAGTAGACGATCAACAGGTAATGATGCCCCTCAAAGAGTTCGATCTTCTTGTTTTACTTATGGAAAACCCAAACCTTGTTCTAACTCGAGACACCATAATTGATCGAATCTGGGGATTTGATTATGTCGGCGATACCAAAACCCTTGATGTCCACATAAAGCGTCTTCGCAACAAAATCGAAGTTAACCATAAAGATCCAAAAAAAATTATCACTGTCCGAGGTGTGGGATACAAATACAGCAACACCTAATAGAAAGTAAGGCATAGTCTTAAGTTGTGGACTTAGATGACGAATCCTCCTTGAGGCCTAAAAAAGAAAACACACCGTCTGGTCTTTGGCTAACACCGTTTGCTCGATTAGGGCGAACCCACGCGTTCGGAACCATGTCCGATGCCATGATCGCGGTAGCTCTTGCCGGATCAGTATTTTTCTCGGTTGACCCAAGTGCTGCTCGTTGGCGGGTTGCCCTTTATTTAGTTCTCACTATTGCCCCCTTTGCAGTAGTTACTCCACTCATAGGTCCTCTAATTGACAGAATTTCTGGTGGCCGGAGAAGGATGATTCTTTTCACCACAATCGGACGAGGTGTTTTAGCATGGCTAATGACTCGCCACATTGACAGCCTTCTTTTGTTTCCCGAAGCATTCGGATTCCTTGTTCTCGGGAAAAGCTATTCCGTAGCTAAAAGCGCCGTGCTGCCTGAGTTAGTGCGATCCGATCTCGGTCTCGTGGAAAGCAACGCCAAACTCAGTGTCGTTGGAGCATTGAGCTCTATGGCTGGAGCAGCAATCGGAGGCCTGGCTCTATTAGGTGGAGATGCTTGGCCAGCATGGGTAGCCGTATTCGGATTTGGAATAACGACCTTGTACGCATTACAGGTACCAAAAACCGTCGTGGCCAAAAAACCAGCATCCGCTAACGAAATAACAGAACTTAAAACAGAAAGCATCGTTTACACCGCAGCAACGATGGCCTTCTTACGCGCAGCAGTAGGTTTTGTAACCTTTTTGCTCGCTTTCGAATTCCGAGGCGGTGACGAAGGACTATCACTAAGCGGCATCGGTGAAGCAGCCGGAGTAGCAACTGGCCATCTCCGTAATCAAGATGTTTTTGGAACCCCTGGGGCTCCTGCTTGGCATTTCGGAGTAGTTATGATCGCAGCCGGACTTGGAATGCTCATAGGAGCAAATCTTGCACCACGCATGAGAAAAAGATTCATCGAAGAACGAATAATCTTTCTTGCACTCCTCTTACTTTTTACCGGAGCTATAACCGCCGCATTCGCACTGGGAGTTCTCGCTGCCGTTCTTATTTCCTTTGTCACCACCATCGCTGGAGGCACAGCCAAATTAGCGTTCGACTCGCTCGTTCAACGTGACGCACCAGACGCAAACCACGGAAGATTCTTCGCAAAATTTGAAGGACGTTTCCAAATGAGCTGGGCAATAGGCGCACTCATCGCTGCTTTGGCACCCATACACCCTCACTGGGGATATGCCGGATTAGCAGGAATTTCTTCCGCAGCTCTTCTCTGGTATCACATCGCTACACAAGAGTCACGACGACGTGCTACTCCAACAAAATCTGATCGCCCAGACGGCCAACTACCGATTTGGGAAAGAGAAAATATAGATCCAGATCAATAGAGGCTTACGTATCAAGAAGTTCTGTTCTCGCTAACCAAAGACGAGGGTTCTCCACCTCATTTGGGGTGGGAAGACATCTTTTATCTTCCCATAATCTGAACAGATCATCGGCTCCACCCCATTTAATTACTCCACTAACGAAACTCGCGCCACGATCCACCTGATCTTGTGTGAGATTAAGTCCAAGAACTTTTTCAACAAACCGGTCTGCTTCACTAGTTTCAACACGTCGTCGACGAAGAGCCTCGGTGATCATTGAATAGTTCGGAACAAGACCTGTGCCTATCTCATCCATGAAATAGTCCACGTAACCAATCACTACCGCGACAAGCGCTTCAAGATGAGGAAGCAACTCTTCTTGATCAGCAGACCTTACGGCACCCAAAATAAATTGAGGATCAATATTTTCACCGATATTTAAAAGACTTTCAGGGTCTGGCGAAATTCCCATCTCATTTAATTGTTCCTCAAGCGCAGACGGGTCATTCTGAAAACTACTTGCATGACGTTTCAGAAGATCGCTAATTGCTTCATTAACATGAGCGACACCAAATAGTGCATGATGAAGCGACTCATGAAGACACACCCAAAGTCTGAGGCCGTCAACAGGCAAACTCCAATCCTTACCAAAATCACTAATATTCGGGTCAATCACGAGAAGATGATCTTCGTTGCGAGGGATTGGAAGATCGTAACTTCCGAGACTCCGAGTGGCGAGCCGCCCAACCATAGTCCCCGTCGTGATACTAGAAATTTGCGGAACAATAGCTGCAAATATTTCAGCAAACGCCTCCATAGCACCCTCAGGGAGCCCAAGGAAATCCTCACTTGGAAGATTCTCTTTAAGAGTCTCAGGATCAGGCATCCCCTCTTGTAAAGAATCAGTCATTTGCGAAAGTAACGGCTCGAGCGAACTAATGCTTCTTTCCGCCCACAAAGACCGGTTAAGGGGCTCAATAACTAAAGGATGACCACGATTAATTAAAAGACCAGTTTTATTCTCAACCTGTAATTGCGCCACTCTCGCTAATTGTTCATATTCCATCCGAGCAACTGGATCAATATTTGTTTCCGGTCGACCATCAGCAGCTATTGACATAGCCAAACGACGAGCATTTTCATTAGGGTTAATTTTTGAAATACCACTAAAATCACTTGACCCTATGACTTTAAAAAAATCACCCAACTGCTCAAACGGATTTTCATCAAATTCATCATCTGGTGTTTCGTTAATGTCCACAAAGGCATCGTAGAGCAATGAACACCCAGAAGCCTCGCGTTGTGGTCACAGGATCCACAGGAGCAGTTGGCCGTCAAGTATGTTCACGCCTCGCTGAAGAGGGATATCACGTGCTTGGATTAGACCGCCGATCCGGAATTTCTTTAAATCCAGAAGTCACATTACAAACCGTTGATTTAGCTGTTGCAGATTTACGGACACTTCTTACCGGCGCGGATATCGTCGTGCATCTTGCTTCCGGCGTTCAAGCACATGACGTTGAAGAAGACCCTGGACATAACATGCTTGCTGTCGCTGAGCGACTATTAGCTGCCGCCGACACAGCAGGAGTCACTCATTTTGTTATCCGCTCCTCCGCAATGGTTTACGGGGCCTGGGAAGACAATCCCGTACCCCTTACAGAAGATGCAGAAATCCGCCCATGCCCAGGTTTCCGATTCGCTGAACACCGTGCCGCTCTTGAAAAAATTGCACGTGAATGGGCGGAAAAGAATAAAAAACGTTCTGTTTCCGTGTTACGAACCGCAGTCACAGTCGGAGAAGAAAGACCAGGTGGACTTGCAAGAGTTCTAGAGTCAGCAAAGAACATCCGCACAGAAGAAGGCGACCCCATGGGCCAGTTCCTTCACGCAGACGACCTCGCAGAAGCGGTTATTTGTGTAGTAAAAAATAACTTTGACGGACCAATCAATGTCGCCCCAGACGGCTGGATGTCCTCCGCTCTTTTAGCAGAATTAAGCGGCCCAGTGCCGCGAATACGAGTACCCGCCTTTATTGCCCGACTCGCTGCATCAATAAGATGGCAAATCGGTTTAACAGACGCACCCGCTTCCATAGTGCCCTACACCATCTATCCATGGATTATTTCTAACGACCGAATAAAAGAGTTAGGTTGGGAAGCCCAACACACCAACGAAGAAGCCTATGTCGTTGGCTATGAACCTAAATTAAGCGATCAACTTAATGCCGGAAGCCGTCAACGCTTAGCGTTTATCGCTGCCGCAATAATCGTTGGATTCGTTATTTCCGGAATAGTACGAGCATTTCGAGAACCCAAGTAGGTCCCAAAAATACGTGGAGCCCTAACAATCGGGTCGTACGATGAAATAGATGTCAGAACTATTAGAAGAATCTTCAAATTTTTCATCTCTCACAGAAGATGATTGGTGTGCATTGCATGCCGAAGATCTCCCTGTTCAAGAAGCCCTTGATTGGGTCAATAAACCAGACTGCGGAGCAGTGGTGCTCTTCACCGGAAACGCTAGAGACCACGCCCCTGAACGACCGGATGTAACCGAACTCGCTTATGAAGCTTATGAAGAACAAGCACTTCCCAGAATGAAGGAAATTGTTAAAGAAGCACGGGCACGATGGCCTGAAATAAGAAGATTGGCATTACTTCACAGAACAGGAAAAGTCGAAATAAGCCAAACAGCTGTCATCGTTGTAGCTTCTTCTCCGCACCGCAAAGACGCATTCGAAGCATCTCGATTTTGCATAGACGCGCTCAAAGCAACTGTTCCAATTTGGAAGTACGAAAAATGGGGAGAAAATGAAAACTGGGGTGTGGACGCTCAACATGTCCTCAATATCTCCGAACTCCCACAGCCCAAAGACAAGGCTTCCTTAACATGAGTTCCTCCATACTGTTTCTTGCCGGAGGAGTCGCTTTTGCTTTTATTGGATCAATCCTGGTTTGGGTAGTAAGCCGTCCACGTTCTCGCCCCCAAGATCCAAATGAACTACGAAACACATTAAGAAATCTTCATCAAAATGGCACAAAGAGGAGTAGATCTGGATCTCCAGCTCAACCATCAAGCGTCCTACGGTCATATGAAGAATTACCCCAAGAACAGCCGTTTGAGAAGTAGGTAGAGAACATGGCACGAGATCTCGCTATTGACTTAGGAACAGCTAATACCTTGGTTTACACCCGAGGCGAAGGACTCGTTTTCGCAGAACCCTCAGTGATTGCTTTAAATAAACGCACCGGCGAAGTTCTCGCTATGGGAAATGAAGCATGGAAAATGATCGGCAGAACCCCGGGCCATATTGTTGCTGAACGGCCACTTCGAAAAGGAGCAATAAAAGATTTCGATATCACTCAACGCATGGTTCGAGTCCTCTTCGAAAGAGTGGGAGTAAGCAGGTTTAACCGTCCAAAAGTTCTTATTTGTGTTCCTTCAGCCATTACAGCAGTTGAGAGAAGAGCAGTAACCGAAGCAGCCAGACGAGCCGGCGCTACTGACGCTCAACTCATTGAACAACCTCTTGCCGCTGCCATTGGAGCGAACCTCCCCATTAGTGAACCAGTGGGCAACATGGTGGTTGATATAGGCGGCGGAACTTCAGAATCCGCCATGCTGTCCCTTGGCGGTGTTGTCGCCCTAGAAGCAGTTCGAGTTGGCTCATTTGATATCGACACCGCCATTCAAGATCACTTAAGAAACGAATATGGAATGGCTATCGGTGAACACACCGCAGAAGAAATCAAAATCCAAATAGGTTCCGCAGCCCCAATGCCAGCCGAGTTACGAGCGGAAGTGACCGGCCGAGAGCTAATGACAGGATTACCTAAAAAAGTAATCCTGACCGCAACCGAAGTGCGTAAAGCAATTAATGAACCAGTCACAGCCATGATCGAATCCGCCGTTACGTGCTTAACACAAGCACCACCGGAACTTGGCCAAGATCTCATCACACAAGGCATTCATCTAGTAGGTGGCGGCGGACTTTTAAGCGGCTTTGATTTACGGCTAGCTGAAGAAACTGGTGTCCCGGTTTATCAAGTTGAAGAGCCACTTGAATGCGTAGTCCTTGGAGCAGGGCAATGCATAGAAAGCTTTGAAGCTATGCGTGCAATGTTTATGGACTCACGACCACGAAAAGTCGGTCGATAACATCATTCATTTGTTGTATTTGACGTTATTGAGTTACGTCAATCAACTACAGGAACTTTCTTCGAACCCGTAGTCAGCTGCGTAATCAAAAGCATCGTTGAAACTTGAGAAGGTTCCTGAAAGTGCTCCTTCAGGAATAGTTACCAGTTCAGTTGCTGGTACCATCTCGGTTCCTTCAAGCCGGAAAGGTGAAATGTCTAAAGTCCACTCGGAATCCATATCGCCGCTATCTTCTAAATCTGATTTTACTTGTGAATAGACCGTGGTTCCTTCAATGATTTGACATGCAGATCGGTAGAAAGGCGGCATGGGCGTGTAACTATCTGATCCTCTTAAAACCCATCTATAACCGGTTTCAGAATTTGTAACTAGTGTTAGAGCGCAATCGCTGAAAACAGCAAGTCCACCTGGAACTGTGCGTCTAACATCAGGAATCGATAGCCATACTTCAACAGCTCCGTTATCGTCAATGTCGTGACTAGCCCAAGCACCAGCTTCAGGCATTAAACCGCCTCCGATTTCAATTACGTGATAGCGGTCTTCGCTATCACCCATTAAGACAACTAGGTACGCTGTGAACGAACTAGATCCTTCATCTACTGTTGCCGCCCATATTTGATCAACGTAGCCATCTCCATCTACGTCACCTTCGTTTGCTTCTGAAGGATCAAGAGTGATGCCATCGGGCAATGCATCGCCGGTACATTCTGGAGCTTCAGTTGTAGTTGTTGTTTCTGTTTCTGTTTCTGTTGTAGTAGCTTCGGTAGTGGAAGTGGCGTCCTCTAACGCGTCTGTCGCCTCTTCAAGTGCATCCGTTGCCTCTTCTAAAGCATCAATTGCTTCATCTCGCGCTTCTTCTGCTTCTTCTAATGCTTCTTCAGCGTCATCTAACGCATCAAGTAAAGCACTGTCATCAGCTTTACTACTACAAGAAGCAATAAATAAAACCATTAATAATAGAACTGCCAAAGTTTTCTTAGAATTAAACATGGTGTTGTCCTTCCCCTACTTACCTTAAACGTTAGTTGAAACAAGTTCATTGCGAAGTGGATGATTGAATTATGAAGTGTCTTAGTTAAGAAAGAAGATCTTCAGCAGCTTGACGAGTTTGTAAATCTCGATCTTCTAATTTTCGTTTCAGCGCTTCATCCACTTCTGGTCCCTCAAATGGGGCAAGAGCTAAAGTAGCTCGACGTCGAACGTTTGGTTTATCTTCCAAGGCAGCGAGGATTGCCGGTAAACCGTCACTGTGGCCAAGAGAACCTAAACACGCAACTGCTGCTTCTCGACAAAGAGAATCCTCATGTTCAGAAACAACAGTATTGATCTCACTAACTAACTGAGCGACATCTCTATACGTGTCTCCGATTTCTCCAATAACCCAGCATGCCATTTCAACAACAAATGATGAAGGGTCTTTCAACAATAAGAGAGTCTGGTCTATCTGTTTTTGACTAGACGGCAATTTAACCACTAGCTCAAGAGCACGCCTTCTTACATTTTGATTTTCATCAGAAAGGGCATAAAAAATATTTTCCTCCGCGTCTAAATCCAACTGCAAAACTGCATTCAATGCCACTTCTCTTAACTCAGGAGCATCATCACTTAGATACTTGATGATTTCTGAGTTCGTAAGATTTCCTTTTCCGTGACCAGCAAGGATAATTTCACGACGACGCTCAGAGACCTCTTTTATAGGTGGCTCTTCTTTATGTACATATTTGTTCAAATTGGTTCACCCAATAAATTGTTCAAGCAAAAAACCAGAAGCAAAAAATATGACCCCAAGAACAGTAGCTATCGCCATACCGCCCCCAACAACGATGGCAACAATAAAAATGATGGATCTCAGACGATGCCACCACTGAATCTTCGCTTTCTTACCAGTCGCGACTTTTCTTGGTGGTTGAAACCAAATCCCAGCCAAAGCACCAATATTCCACTTCTGGTCTACGCCTTTCTCAACATCACCATCAGGAGGCAACCAGTTCCTACCAATGGTGTGCAAATCATTTCTGTTTAAAAAAACATCTTTTCTTCTTCCAACTATTGGTTTAGTGACAGGGAAAACGACTTGAATCATGGCAGGCTTAAAGAAATCAGTAAAAAAACGGATCCAAAAAAAGAAAACCAGAAAACTGACTCCGAAAGCAACAGATGACATGGAAGACAACATTAATGAAAAGAGTACAGGACACCATGTCACACCGGAAGAAATACCTACTGATCATGAACAAATAGAAGAAGTAACCGATTCATCAAATCAACGAAAATGGCCACAAATACTTTTCCTTATCGGCCTTGTCGTTGTAATTGTTATGTCTTTTGTCCAATTCCCTTACTATGCGTACGCTCCAGGATCAGTTAATCCTCTCACCGAACGTGTAGTCATTTCTGGAACAGAAACATTTTTACCCGAAGGAGAAATTCTGTTTACCACTGTTTCTCAAGATTCAGATGTAAATGGGTGGGAATTTCTTCAAGGAACATTTGATGAGTCAATCTTGCTGATTGACGAAGATGTAATCCTCGGAGAACGAAACCGAAGTGAAGTCCGAGCATTCAACTTACAGTTAATGAAATCATCAAAAATGACTGCAGTAGCTGTAGCACTTCGACACCTCGGCTACGAACCCTATATAGCAACCGGAGTCGGGATGGTGGAAGTACAGGGCCCCGCTGAAGGACTTCTTACCACTGATGACGTCATAACTGCAATTACTGCAGACGACACACTCGATTTATCTAACTGGACAGAGTTGAAAACCTCCGAAGAATTGATTTCACAACTCCAAACTTATTCTCCAGGAGACACCGTCTTCTTCAATGTTGAATCTGTTGATGGTGAAAACCAACGTCAAGTAGCTGTTGTTTTAGGCTCACGACCGGATAATCCAGATGCCGCTTTCCTCGGAATTGGAGCACAAAGCAGAATTGAAGATGCACCAGGCATGCCCTTCTCAGTTCATTTCGACACTGGTGCAGTGGGAGGTAATTCTGCAGGACTATCTCTCACATTGTCTGTCCTAGATCTAGTAACTCCCGGTGAGTTAACCGGAGGATTGCGAGTGGCTACAACTGGCACCATTTCTCCAAATGGAGATGTAGGACCAATCGGCGGAATAGTACAAAAAACAATTACTGCCCGACGCTCTGGTGTCGACTTATTTCTTGTCCCAACAAACGAATACGAAGAAGCCGCTAAACACGCAAAGAATATGAAGGTTGTGGCAGTAGCAAATCTTGAAGAGGCATTAGCAGCACTCACGGAAGCTGGAGGAAATGCATCAAATCTCTCTCTCCCAAATAACTAAAGTCAACGTGTAGAGGGTCTTAATAGACCGGTAGGATTCAATTATGAATACAGAAGGAACCTCTCCGTCTGAACCACCGAACTCTCCAAGATCTGGGCCACGAATGGCCGGTGGAGGATTTCGGGGAACCGGCAGAGGCAGAGGTAGAGGGTCGGGAAGGAACCCAAGAAGGATCCGAACAATAGCCATCGGACTTTTTGCTGTCGTCACTTTTGGGCTGATGTTCTTCCGTGGATTAGCAAGTTTTTACACAGATTTTCTTTGGTTCGATCAACTAGGACACGGCGAAGTCTTCACTTCAGTATTTGGCGCTCAAATTGTACTTGTACTGATCTTTACCTTCCTTTTCTTTGCTCTCCTATTTGTGAACTTACGAGTAGCAAATCGTTTAGCCCCATCAATACGCCCACCCGGGCCAGAAGAAGATATTTTGGGTCGGTTCCACGAACTTTTTGGCAACAGAACATTACGCATCCAACTCATCGTCTCAATTGTTCTTGCTTTAATCGTTGGAATTGGAGTATCAGGAAGATGGCAAGAATGGCTCCTCTTCACCAACGGTGTGGATTTCTCTGCAACTGACGCTCAATTCGGTAAAGACATTAGTTTCTATGTCTTCCAACTTCCCTTTTTAACATTCGTGGTTAACTGGTTTTTCCGAAGCCTCCTAATCGTATTTTTCATAACCGTCATCGCTCACTACGTAAATGGCGGTATACGTTTACAAACATCGGGTGACAGAGTACAACCAAGAGTTAAAGCGCACCTATCAGTAATCCTTGCTTTCCTCGCCATAGTAAAAGCAGTTGATTATTGGTTCGCCCGCTTCGAACTCACCACTTCAACTCGGGGACACGTTGACGGCGCAAGTTACACCGATGTCAAAGCACAGCTACCTGCCACGAATTTATTGATCCTAATTTCGCTCTTAGCAGTTGTTCTTCTTCTAGTGAATATTCGCCGTAAAGGATGGGTCCTGCCGTCACTCGCCGTAGGCCTTTGGGCATTCGTTGCACTAGTGATGGGAAACATTTACCCAGCAGTTATACAAAGCTTACGAGTTCAACCCGCCGAGTCAGAAAAAGAAGCGCTCTACATTGAACGCAATATTGACGCCACTCGACAGGCCTTTGGTTTAGATCAAGTACTAGAAGTCCAAATCGATGACTTTGATACAGAAATAACTGCAGTTGATCTCCTATCTAACGCTTCGACCGTACGCAATATCCGAGTGTTAGATCCCGTTGTCGTTCAAGGCACATTCGATCGACTACAAGGAGAGCGTGAGTTTTACCGATTCTCCGACGTACTCGATTCAGATCGATACCAAATAAATGGTGAAACGACACAAGTCCTATTAGGGGCAAGAGAACTTGACTTAAACGAAACCCGATCATGGGAAAGTCAACACGTCGCATTCACCCATGGATACGGATTAGCTATGGCACCGGTAAGCCAAGTAAGAGGCTCTGGCGACCCCGACTTTGTTATAGGCGACCTTCCAGTTTCCATTGACCAATCCTTAGAAATAACACTCGAAAAGCCTCAAATTTATATCGGGGAAGGATTAGGAGGCTATGCAGTTGTTGGAGCCAGTCGTGACGAAGTTGACTTCACCGACGAAAATCAAGAAACTCAAGATGTTCGATATGACGAGATAGGGGGACAAGGCGGAGTAGAAATAAATTCCTTCATTCGCAAAACCGCATTTGCTTTACGTTTCGGTCAAATTGAACCACTTATCTCAAACTTCCTAACTGATGATTCACGAATAATCTATGTCAGAGATGTAAGAGACAGAGTAGAGAAACTCGCACCATTCCTTCAATTTGACTCCGACCCTTACCCAGTGATTCTTGACGGACGCATGGTCTACGTAGTTGACGGATACACCACAACCGACCGGTACCCATATTCACAACGAGCACCCGTATCTGATCTAGATAGAGAAAGCGGATTACGTGACAGGTTCAATTACGTACGAAATTCAGTAAAAGCAGTTGTTGACGCCTTTGATGGTGACGTCAAGTTCTACATCGTTGACCCAGACGACCCAATTATTCAGGCATACCAATCAGCTTTCAGTGGCCTTTTTACCCCTGTTTCTGAAATGCCGGAAGCACTTGTTGACCATCTCCGATACCCAGAAGATATGTTCCGAGTCCAATCAGAATTATGGGGCGCCTACCATGTTGATGAAACTGAAAACTTCTATCAGCGAGCTTCCGAATGGGCGATCTCTCAAGACCCAGGGAGAAGCGGAGAAGGAGCGGCGAATCTCGCCCTAGTAGACAGTCAAGGAGTTCGCATTGGAACACGAGATGTCCGGATGTCCCCATATCGAACAATCGTCAGTTTGTCAGATTCCACAGAAGCCGAATACGTAATTTTGCGAGCTTTCGTTCCACTTGATGAGGAAGATGCCCGTAAAGAACTTGCCGCTTATGTAGTAGGTCGCAGCGACGGGGAGAATGCTGGACAGCTTGTTGTTTATCGGCCACCCACTTCAAATTTTGATGGTCCAGCGCTTGCTGAAGAACGGATACGTAATGACGAAGAAGTGGCGAGTCTCCAAACTTTGCTCAGTCAACGTGGATCAGACGTGCTCTTTGGTGAACTACTTCTCGTACCAATAGAGAATTCAATTCTTTATGTTCGACCTTTATATGTGCAGGCAGATGGGGACTCAACTGTGCCTGAACTAGAACGTGTCATTGTTGTCGCGGGTGAAAAAGTTGTTATGGAAAACACTCTTCAAGAAGCCCTTGAAGAACTTACCGGTCAGAGTCTCAGCACTCTATTCCCTGCTCAATTATCTACAAGTACACCAGTATCGGAACCAGAAGAAGTTACAGAAGAAGAACCATCTGAACCATCTGAACCTATTCCAGAAGACCTCAGCGGTTTAGTTCAAGAAATTGAACAATTACAAATAGAGGCTGCCCAAGCACTGGCAGAAACACCTCCCGACTGGATCACCTTTGGAGAAATCCAAAGCCAAATACAAGACTTGCTAACAGTATTGGCAGCTGAGGTTGATAACTAAGTCAATCAGCGGGCTGCCAGCCATCAAGACGGTTACCTGACGGTGAAGAATCTTCAATTCGAGCAGGAGAGTCGGCGCTCAAATCTTTAAAACTTTCATCACTTGCTAAATCGGGTGAAATATCTGTTGGATTTATCGGTTCAAACTGACTCGCCAATTCCGCGATTTGACCTTTTAACTCAACACTTACACGCGTTAACTCACCTGAAAGGCGCGCAATGGTCATACGCAAGTCCATAAGAGTTTCTTCGTCTTCTTCACCAGCTTCAGATCCGAATGCATCAAATTTATGTTCTAAAACACCAATTCTTTCATCTAAATCTCTCAACCCATTTGCTAAGTCAAGAAGAATTTGATCAGCAATCGGAGGCCCATCCGTCGGTTGGACAACAGAAGGAGAAACATTCCCTACTCGGTTATCTCGCTGATTTCTACTTTTGCCAAACTTCTTAGCCATATAACAATCGTACTACTCCAAATACCGTCAGTATGAACAGCCTGACATAACAGCCGAAAAGAAGGTAGGTACGCTAGAGGTATGCATAACTTCCTCGGGTCACAATATGAATAAGGTAGTTATCAATCTTTTCGCAGCCCTTTCACTAATTTCTTTAGTTTCCTGCGCGAACTACGACGGCCGCTCCATGAAAGGTAAGAATCCTACAGACACCCTTGACGTGCTTGTGAATTCTGATTTCGGTGCAGAGAATGAAGGAAAATTCCCTGACAACACAGATGCGGATCCAGAAGATTCTGAAAAAAATGGTGATCAGGAAAAGGGAGAAGTTAACCCGGATCTTGATCCGTTTCAGGGCGTGGGCAACGACTCGACGATCGGCGCCGAAACACTATCTGGAATGATAGGTGAAGCGGGCTCTTACGAACTCACCTTCCCGCAAATCTCAGATACGCCATCTGATTTCGCAATCAATGGAACGATTCAGGCAATCGCTGACCGTATTTACTTGGATTTCGCAAAAGAAATCGCTGAAATGAGCGCTGAAGGATCTCAAATAGGAACTAGTGAACTCGTAGG
>Ga0207993_1000033_pt1 | contig 60997 bp, 36 predicted proteins | sample ETN01SmetaG_2_FD_185791 | JGI IMG/M metagenome (GOLD analysis project Ga0207993, IMG submission 185791) | Marine microbial and viral communities from oxygen minimum zone, Eastern Pacific Ocean - ETNP2014F12-01SV265 (SPAdes) (version 2) | ecosystem: Environmental > Aquatic > Marine > Oceanic ...
TCCATGAATTGCCCAGATGCCCAACTCGGATGAACCCATTGTTGGTCAGATCTCGAAAAAGGCCTTGACTCGCTCTGCCGTTCTTTCGGGTTTCGATGTACGCATCTTCTGCATCTCGGGCATACAATCCCCAACTCTACTTTCTAGAAGCCTCTTTTCAAGAAGGACCACAATGGCCCTATCCTCTTTCTTCCTGATTGGCCTCCCAAGAGCCTGAAGGATGCTGTTCACAGCAGGCTGCAGGCTGGCATACTTCCACGCCCTATTCCTGTCATACTTCTTCGAATAGTATTCGATCAATGCATCTTGTTTCGCGCTAGGTGGTGGCAGGGGAAGTCCAATGCATACCAAAGCACTCAAGACATTGTCTGTATAGTCAACTCCTTCGGAGAGTTTGCCACTCAATACGCCGAAAAGAGCAACACCTCCCATTTGCCTCTGCTCGTAGAGAATTGAGATTAACCTCTCTACTCCCGACTTGCTCATTCTCTGCTCTTCCTTGATAATTTTCTTCTGCGGCCACCTATTTTCGATTTCATCGTATACCCTATCTAGCATTGCATAACTAGGAGCAAATATCGCCACATTGCCCGATGTATTGTCTATTACTGACTTCACATGACTAATTATTGATGAAAAACTACTCTCCCTTTCCGTGTACTTGCTTGTCACATCACTAGCAATTAGTACCGGCCTATTCCCCAAGGGAAAACCAGAAGAATACTCGTTGCACGATGATCTATTACTAGGTATGCCCAGTACCTCTGCGTACATTTCTGGTGGGAACAGAGTTCCTGACATCAGAATTGCACCTAGGCATTGTTCGAAGATTGGCCCCCCAACAACACTAGGGTCCAGTAGATGGCTAGTCACCCTTGGCTCATCCAACACCTCATCGAAGACCAAGGCCAATGCAGGATTTTTCCTGTATCTGATACAAATTTCCAATATCTCCGCTAGTCTAGTACAGTCATTCTGTTCGTCTTCATCGGAATCCTCATCTTCTTCGATTACTACGGATAGTAATCTTGCAATCATCATCCTCAGACGAGATATGTCATCTTCCGGATCATCTTCTAGAATCCCACTAATTGCATTCGAAACAATATCTAGGAATTCTTGTGTGATTACTCTGAGGTCGTCACCCTTTGTCTCTTCGTTAGCTGCCTTCTTTCCTTCGAACCAATTTCTCAGACTTGCATCATCCCTAAGTGCTCGGATTTGCCTTTCAAGAGATTTCGCCCCTCTTACCTGTTCCGATTCAGGGATTTCCAAATCCTTCTCTCTTTTCTCCATCCCTTCTTTGTATTCTTCAACATCAGACAACGCTCTTTGGAAAACTCTCTCCGTAATCCTCCTCTCAAGTCCACTCCTGATTCTATCGGGAAGGTTATGCGCCTCATCGATGATAAGAATTGTATTTTCCAGATCTACTCCCATTACTGGGAGTGAAGCATCCCTGACACCTTCAACAAATACGTGGTTGTAGTCGCAAACGATTACTCTGGTGTTTTTTGCCGCCTCTCTAGCAGTAGCCCATGCACACACATCGTTTTTCCGAACCCTCTTCAGAACCTGATCAACATGCCGCGGTTCAGAATGAATGTACTCTTCCAAATCCGACCTTAGAAACCTCCTCTCTGATTCGGTAACACCTATTTCGCAATTGCATTTTCCCGTAGACCTATCCACTACCTTGCACATCCCTTCTCTGCCAATTATGTCGACTACTTTCACACGGGAGAAACCGGGAGGAAGCCGCTTGTTGATCTCTCGAATCGTGTCCACAACTATCCTATGCTGGGATTGCCTCCCGGTCAGAAACATAATTTTCGGCATTTCGGAGTTATTGATTTGATTCGCTGCACTCAGTGCAGATGCTAGGGCCGCCGCTGTCTTGCCGATTCCTGTAGGCGCAGCAGCAAGTAGAAAACCACCGCCTTTCAAGGCTTCAATTCCGTCAGAAATCATTCCTATCTGCGATTCTCTTGGAGACTCATGTGCGAAGAAAAGACTTCCACTGACTTCCCCTTGACCAGACATGGAGATGGACTGGGAAATTGACCGTCCATAAGTTTGCATCCCAATGTAAAACATTCCTTCTGGGAAGATTGAGGTTGCCCCGCACGCGTGGTGCGGGACGGTGTGTGTATCGAGTCCTATCTTTGTTCGTCTTTCCTAGGTGCCCTCGGAGCTTCACTAGGATCATATCCTACAGCATTGCTAAGCTTCGCTGCTCTGGTTCTGATATTCCTCAGACCGTTCCCGAATCTCCTTGCATCGCTTGATTGGTGGTTGGGGGAGCGGACACGCCGCTCCCCCGAGTTTTTTGTGTGCATCCCAACTTCGCCCATATCTCTCTCTCCTAAGCGTTTGAATCATCTTCGTGTCTGGAGCGCAACTCATCCATGCGCTTTCTCAATAGGTCCACTACAGTGGCACCCTCGATCATCTCCTTGCGTATCATCTCCCTCGCTGATTGCCTCAGTACGACATCTGCAGGCTCGCCGACAATCTTGCAGTAGTCCCTCATTCTGATGGTCAAATCCGGACCTAGATCTACTTCTACTCGATCTCCCTTCTCTGGAAGGTGTGTCGAAAGCATCCTCTTCACTGCCTCTCGAATGACGTCAGACCTGTTTCTCATTCCATCGAAGCCAACGAGTCTGTCTAGTTCCAGGAGGTGATCCTCTGGTATCCTTAGCGAGACCATTGGACTGTTGCCGGGCACCTCCTGTTCCTCCTGAGTCTGCGAGAGACGCGTACAGGATATAATTGTATTGCAATTGAAATGCAATTGAATTACAATAACTAGATTATTGAGATTGCCATTTCGATGCACCTTACGAGCGATTCAAGGCACAGTAGCGTCTGGCATCCCACGGTGCAACTGTGAAAGTCATCAATGATGCAATACATGGCCAATTCAAACTGGAGGGGGTTACCCAGGAACTCCTTTCTACTCCTGAGATGAACAAACTAAGCCACATTAAGCAACTAGGGTTGGCTCATTTGGTTTTCCCTGGGGCCCACCATACGAGGTTTGAGCACTCACTTGGAGCGTCACACATTGCAGGAAGGATGGCAGAATCACTTTCCCTGGAGGAAATTGACAAAGACACATTGCAGGTCGCTGCAATGCTCCACGACGTCGGTCATGGCCCCTATTCTCACACATTGGAGCATATTCTGGCCGATAGAGGGGGAATGGATCACATGGAGGTGACAAAAGGCATTATTCTGGGGGAGTATGATGTGATTGTGGATGGAGAGGGGGAGTCAATAGACGAAAGGAAATCAATTCCAGCCATCTTGGAGGACAATGACCTAGATCCAAAGCTAGTTTCCTCTTTGATAACTGGGCCAGACGCTTCAGGAACTGAGAGGTCTCTACTTAGTTGGACAGAGGGCAGAGAGGATTTTTCTGGAGAAGATAAGACATTGGCACAACTTGTTCACGGGCCCGTTGACTGCGACCAACTCGACTATTTGCTCCGAGACTCGCATTTCACTGGGGTAAAGCATGGGGTGGTTGACCACAATCGACTAATTGAGTGCCTTCGCAGTCAGAGCGGAGACATCGTTGTAGAGCAGGGGGGGCTATCTGCTCTAGAGGGCATGTTGGTGGCCAGGGGCCTAATGTACAGCGCGGTTTACTTCCATAGGGTAACAAGGGTTACTGAAGTGATGCTTTCTAGGGCCGTAGAAAGGGCAGGAGACGCTTTACCGGATTCTCTAGATCTTCAGAGGAGAGTCGATGCAGAGATTTGGGGCTCTTTGGATAAGGCTGGTGGTTTCTCTAGGGACATGATCACTCGGCTTAAGTATCGAAATTTGATGAAAGTCTGCCTCAGCCGGAGGAAGGATGATTTGGATTCTGAGCAGATAGCAAAACTAGCATCAATAGCCAATGATTTGAGTGTCAGGAGGGAGATCGAGGACGATATAGCATTCCGTGCAGGACTGGAACCCGGATACGTTGCGATAGACGTTCCGAGCGTCAAACTCCTTCTTTCTGAACCTAGGATGGCTCAAGTTGATGTCAAGGTAGTTGGTGATGATGGAAAGACCCGATGGCTCAAGGAGTTCACTCCTATGGCCGAGGCACTTAGGAAGAGACAGGTCAGTCAAGAAGCAGTATACGTGATGACTTTGTCGGGGAACGAAAAAAGAGTGGCCGAAATAGCAAACCAGATTCTGTTCGAATAACGCCTTCTTTCCTGATTCTCTACTTGGAACATTGAAAAGGGGAACATACGGAGGGCCGCCCGCCCACATAGGGGCTCAACATAATCGTTGGTGACCAAATGGACAATGCGATAAAATCAGTATACGAGACAGTGAAAGCAAGAGACCCGAATCAGCCAGAGTTCCATCAGGCAGTCGAAGAAGTCCTCGACAGCCTTGGGCCTGTGATTTCCGAGTACCCGGACTACATTGATGTGGTCCAAGGGATGGTTGAGCCAGAGCGGGTGATTCAGTTCAGGGTTCCATGGTATGACGATGAGGGCAATCTCCACGTTAACCGAGGTTTCAGAGTCCAGTTCAACAGCGCAATCGGACCGTACAAAGGTGGACTAAGGTTTCATCCAAGCGTCAATCTATCGATCCTGAAGTTCTTAGGTTTTGAGCAGGTATTCAAGAACAGCCTAACCGGATTGCCAATGGGCGGGGGCAAGGGTGGTTCCGACTTCAATCCAAAGGGAAAGTCGGACTCGGAAGTAAAGAGGTTCTGCCAGTCATTCATGAGCGAGCTATGGAGGCATATTGGTGCTGACCTCGATGTCCCTGCTGGCGATATCGGAGTAGGTGGCAGAGAGATTGGATACCTTTTCGGAATGTATAGGAAGATGGCAAACGAGTTCACAGGGGTTCTAACCGGCAAGGGTCTCTCTTACGGAGGTTCTCTGATAAGGCCCGAGGCAACTGGCTACGGCCTGGTTTACTTCGCCAGGGAGATGTTGGCAACGAAGGGCAAGTCTTTCGACGGAGCAACAGTCGCAATCAGCGGCTCTGGAAATGTAGCTCAATTCGCCTGCGAGAAGGTCCTAGACCTCGGCGGAAAGCCAGTAACAATGTCAGACAGCAGTGGCTACATCTACGATGCCTCCGGCATTGATCGCGATAAGCTTGCTTGGATCATGGATCTCAAGAACAACAAGAGGGGGCGTATCAAGGAATTCGCAGAACACTTCGACGGGGTCGAGTTCACCGAATCAAAGCCAGAGCCAAATCATAACGAGTTATGGAGCACAAAGGTCGACGTCGCCCTTCCATGTGCAACTCAGAATGAAGTAAACGGAGCAGAGGCTCAGATGCTCGTAGAGAGTGGTGTAATTGCCGTTGCAGAGGGTGCAAACATGCCTTGTACACCCGAGGCAGTCGAGGTTTTCCTTGAGAATGGAATACTCTTCGCTCCCGGAAAGGCTAGCAATGCCGGAGGAGTCGCAACTTCCGGATTGGAGATGAGTCAGAATAGCCTAAGGATGAGTTGGACCAGAGAAGAGGTAGATCAGAAGCTCGAGGGAATCATGGTGAACATCCACAAGAACGCCTTCGAGACGGCTGAGAAGTATGGCATGCCCGGTAACTACGTCGCGGGAGCAAACATCGCTGGTTTCCTTAAGGTCGCAGAGTCTACAATGGCCCAGGGGATCCTCTGATACTACTCATCTAGGTCTTCTTCTCTCCCATTGTAAATTGAGAGTAGCAAGTAGCCCCCTGCAGAAGTCGCTATCACCAAGGCGATCAAGGCTGGAATGATCGTGGCCTCATCATCAACATCGGCAATTACCCAATTCACTATGTTTTGACTATCCCTCTGCCCTCCTCCGAAAGCAAACTCGTCAACCAGTTGAGTGGGAGTTAGTATCCTGCAAGAGATTGAATCATCGCCTGGGACGGATACTCTCCAACTGAAAGAAATCTCAGCTTGCTCTCCCGGACCTATGACCGTATTGGGGAAAGATGGCGAAATTTGCGAGGTTGCGTTGGTGCTGACATCCTCACAATTGAGTGCCAATGATGCTGCTGCAGAACCGGAATTCAGAATTACGCCTTCAACATTAACCGAATCACCCACTGTGGCTTCGCTCAGTTCCCCCTCTTCCCCCATTACAACCAAGCTAACCCAAGACACCATCGGAGTTCCGCTTTCGACTAATACTTCCGAGTCCCATGTAAGTTCGAATTGACCCCCTCCATAGTCCCCTATGCCGGATTCCTCCGGATTCCATGCAGTTCTGTAGTCTGTAATGGTGACAATGGCTTGCTCACTCCATATTGGGTTTTCCTCCCAAGTGTTGTCTTCTGACCATGCTATCTCGACCACCCTCTCCCGTCCACCATCGATGAATGAAACACCCATTTCGTTACTGAAGTTTGAATAGCTAGGAAATTTGTACATCCCAGTGATATCGAATTTGACGAACATCGCATCGAAGGAAAGGCTCTGATCGGATATTCTCCTCTCCCACTTGTCGGTCAATCCGCCGGAACCGCTCACATCATCCCCCCAGACGATTGATGAGTGTGCTCTGGCCCTGATGTCATGGTCATCTGTGCTGTTTGTGAATTGCGTATTCCCTCCTAGGTGGATTTCTGCGTCATCGCTAGCCAATGTGATCGGTCCGACCCTATCAATGGAGGAATCGTTGATGTGAATACTTCCCGATGTGGAGATATGTCCTCCGAATAGCGAAGAGGCATTTGACCCCATGGAGCCATCAATTTCGATAGTGAATCCAGGTTCGCCATAAACCATCATATTTCTATGGGGGAAATCTGCGGCATCGGACCAGACTCTCTCCTGTCCCGCCTTCTCAACACTGATCTCACTAAGTGAAATCGGATGGCAAAGTGGGCCAGTCAAACCCACCCAAGTATCAACTGGGCCGTTTCCTAGAGGAATGAAATCCTCCTCACCACTCAGTTCCTTAGTATCGTCTCCAAAGTGAGCAACTACGCCATCAAGCGTGAATCCTTGAATCGGACGTACGTACATCCTGACATTCTGGTTGGAAGATGAGGAGGCCAATACTGCTGATCGATTCCCTTCATCACAATATCCGAACCCTGCCAATCCAGATGGCGGATGGCTTGCACTTAGTTCCGAATTTTCTAGATTCAATGAGGATGTTGAATCAACATAGATGGAGACTTCATTGCTAATTTCTACTTGTGAATTCACAAAAGAAAGTGAACCGCCGTTTACAACTCTTACATTCTGCGTCAGAGTCACTTCGTCCGACCAAGTCATATTCGACTCGATGATGATGTCATCTCCTTCTGCTACAGAATTACTTGGAATGGCGGATACTGAAAATATTAGGATGAGGCACATCAATATCGGTTTTCTACTGTTCATTGATGCCTCGTCCAGACAGAGGGCCATGAATATCACCCTCCGAGGCTCAATATCTCTCACGTTTACATCACACCGAAATCGTGCGAAGGTTCATCCTCCGAATTTCCCTGCCAAGGCCATGTCTTCGGATGCACTTCCTTGGGACGACCCCCTAATTGCGCCTCTTCTTGTACTCTGGTTATACTTGCCCGGTTATCTTTCGAACACTGCAGCTATGCTTGGCGGTAAGTGGATTCCCGATTTGACAGGGATTCCAGTATTCACTATCGATGGCGGGAAAGTGATGTCGGATGGGAATAGAGTATTGGGGGATGGCAAGACATGGAACGGACTGATTGGGGGGACCGTAGGAGGTGGGATATTGGGAATGCTCACTCATGCCATTGCCAAAGGGAACCCAATTGACTCGGCACCATTCCTCGACCCCCTATCGTCATATGGGACGCATTCCTCTGAAATATCGGATGCTTGGTTCTACTTTGGTGAAGGCCCAGCAACCGCATTCGCAATGGGGTGCATTCTTGGATTCGGATGCATGGTCGGTGACTCGATGGGTTCTTTCGTCAAGCGTAGACTCGGTCACAAGAGGGAAGGAAACACGAGCTCAAAGGCCCCATTGCTGGACACCCTGCCCTTCGCAGCATCGGCTTTTGTCTTTGGCCAGTTGCTACTCGCACCTTCAATCGTGAGTAGTTCGGACCTCCTCATGGGCATGGTTATCCTTCTCCTCGCCACTCCAATTCTCCACAGATCTTTCAATATCATAGGATTTCGATTGGGCCTAAAGTCAGTGCCTTACTAGTAATACTTCATGTGCAACCCATTATCATCTGAATAGCGAGCGAGAAACATGGTTGGCATGGATGTACTAGTGGTCGGTTCCGGGGGCAGGGAACACGCATTGGCAATCGGGCTTTCTCAGAGCGAGTCAGTCTCATCTGTACATTGTGCCCCTGGTAATGCAGGCACATCGATTGTGGCGACCAACCACAATATTCCCGTTTCTGACATCGATGGAATCGTCAATCTAGCAATAGATCTGGGTGTTTCATTGGTTGTTGTTGGTCCCGAGGCACCCCTGGTGAATGGCCTTTCGGACATGCTAAGGGGTGAATCAATACCTAGTTTCGGCCCTCACTCGGAAGGTGCTCTTCTAGAGGGTTCGAAGACTCATGCAAAGACAGTAATGGAATCACTGGGAGTCCCAACCGGGAGATTCGAGAGAATCGACGAAATTGACTCCATAGAGGAAAGCTTGGATTCATTCACACCGCCGTGGGTAATCAAGAGGGACGTACTTGCCGGCGGCAAAGGAGTCACTGTAACATCCTCCAGAGAAGATGCTCTTGATGCACTGAGAAATGCTATTCAGACTGACGGTTTCGTACTCATTGAAGAGCACCTCTCTGGAGAGGAAGCCTCCGTCCTGGTCATTATGGACGAGTCCGGTTATGTGATGCTCCCAGCGAGCCAGGATCACAAACGGGTTGGGGATAATGACGAGGGCCCAAATACCGGCGGTATGGGTGCATACGCCCCAGCTCCAGTCGCGACTCCTTCAGTTTTGGCCCGAACCAGGTATGAGATAGTGGAGCCTATGCATCACTACCTGAGAAACTCGGAGGTCCCATATCGTGGTTGTCTTTATGTCGGCCTAATGATTGATGAAGACGGAGCCCCAAGCGTTGTAGAGTTCAATGTGAGGCTTGGAGATCCAGAGGCGCAAGTTACTATTCCATTGATTAAGTCGGATTTGGGCCTGACTCTTCTTGCAGCGGCTCAGGGAAATCTTGCCGAATTCGAAGTCGAATTCAAGAACGTCCATGCAGCAACAGTTGTGTTGGCATCGGAGGGATATCCCGGAAACGTCTCTTCAGGAAGGGTTATTCAAGGATGGGACTCAACAATAGACGAGGGGCAGGTTCTAGGCTTCGTGCATCTTGCTGGTGCGAAAAGAAACGACTCTGGAGAACTAATTTCAACTGGTGGCAGGGTACTTTCAGCAACAGGCATAGCTCCCACCCTAGGTGAGGCGCTAGATGCATCATACCAGATTATCGAGGGGATTGATCTCGAAGGTTCTCACTATAGGGGGGACATCGGTTTTCGCGCTCTTCCGTGACAAAAAAACACTCCAATGTGGGAGTTCTTTTTCCACTACGTTCTACGAACGGTTAAAACAAGCGTTTTGGTCGGCGCGATGCTGAGTCATTGGCAAATAGGTCCGGTGTATGGGATGGAAGATGAGAAAGATAGCCTTCAAGACGGCCAATTAAACAACCTTGTTGCACCAGTGGCCATCACTTTGGCACTAATCGGTTTGACTTTCGCTGCTTCTTCTCTGGAGGGCAGAGAAGTTGACGGAGACTTCATCTCTACTGTGTCTCTAATCTCACTTTCTGTTCTAGTTCCTGCTTGCGTTGGAAGGTCCTCCGGCCTTATCCCATTAGGTTCGGGAGTCATCCGAATTGGTGCGATAACTCTTGGCGCAGCACTCATTGGGTTGATAGCAAACTCAGTAGACCCAGAAAACTTCAGCCATTTATTCGTAACAACATTCGTCTTCGTCGGATTCGTCACGGCAGCATTAAACGAATCAGAACGGTTTGAGGAGGCTTCGGTCTTCCTCTCAGCAGTCTTAGGGATGCGTCTTGCAGCATTCTATGCCGGTGGGCTCATAATAGCTCAAAGTGAATCTCTTGCCGTTATTGACACGGTAAGGGATTCAATCGGCGCAGCGTTCTTCGCATTCTGGCTCTCTTCAATTTCTCTTGGTTTCCTAGTGATGGTCGCACTTAGGGGCGTAATCGATAACAGGGGCAAGGGAAGCCTGATGTCCAGCCTTCCAAGCATTAGAGAGAATCCGGAGTTAGGGGTATACTCTGCCCTAGTCTTCGCTAGTTTCCTCATACCTCTAATTTGGATCGGACAAATAGAAACCCTGCAGGCCTATTCACAGCAAAATCACATTGGCGTTACGTGGGCCTCATTCTCGGCTTTGGTGATTTTCACTCATGCATTCTTCAGAGCAGAAGGGTGGCATGTTTTGGGAGCACTACTTGCTGTAAACTGGATAATTTACACAATTGGCCACATTCATGAGATTGGTAACGAACTGCCATCAATATTCTCCGAGGACGGATTCATCGGTTCCTTCACCTGGTTCTTTTTGTGGTTCTGGATGAATTTCTTCGCTGTCTTCTTTGCTTCCAGAGGAGTTTTCGGCGATATTGCTCCAAAGAGGGAGAAGAGCGGCTTCAGAGTCTGGTGGGGGGAAAACTCGTACCCGGTAATGATAACTCTTGCATTCTTGATTGCACTCATAGTTAGGACTGCATGGAATGTGATCCCAGCAATGAACGCGAATGGAACTGGTCTATGGGATATGACAGGGGGTTCAGACCCATGGTACATGAAGAGGGTAGTTGACTACGTAATCGCAGAGAGGAGCCATCTGATTTTCGACCACGATAGGGCCTATCCTTCTGGAGGGATTAACCCAAGGCCGCCACTCTTCTCTTGGTCACTTGCCTTGGGTGGCTTGGCGCTGTCTTGGATCCTTGAGATGCCAGCCGACCAAGCCGTTTGGTGGTCGATGTCGTCCCTTCCAGCAATTTACGGCGCCCTCATAGTTCTCCCAATTGCTGGAATAGCTACACGCGCTCATAGCAAGAGGGCCGGCATGATCGCCGCCTGGCTAATCGCACTAATGCCGGGACACATGAGCCGCTCAACATTCGCAATGGCCGACCACGACTCATTCGCGATGCTTTTCTTAGCAATCGCATTCTACTACTGGATCCGGGCAATCGAGAAGATAGACCACAACAAGGTCTTCGAGACAACTAGTGCAAACCCCCTATACATTATTGCTGGAATGAGGGAGACATGGAAGAGGAACCCATCATTGATGGCAAATGCTTCGATGGCTGGAATCGCATTCTCAATCATGGCACTTGGTTGGAAGGGGTTCGTATACGGGCCAGGGATACTATTCCTCGCGTACTCATTCCAGGTTGCGATAAACATCTTCAAAGGAAGAGATAGTCTACAATTCACCTCTGCCGCGCTTCAAATGATGCTTGTTGCCATACTCATACCCGCTCCATTCTATGCATGGCCGGGAATGAACCTTCTTTTCGCACCTAGTGGGATGCAGCCCATGTTCTACATCATCGGTTTCACATTTGCCATGGGATGGGTATCTAGCTCATTCAGGGACAAGCCTTGGTTACTAGTAGTTCTAGGGGGCAGCGCACTATTCGGCTCAATTCTCGCATCGTTATACATTCTTCAGGCACGGGATCTCTTCAATGGGTGGGACATCCTCTTCACTGGTGGATTCTACTTCTCAAAGAACAAAATCTTCGGTACCATAGGTGAGGCACAGGCTCCAGAGAGGGGTGTTCTTTTCGCATCCTATGGCCCTATAGTGGCCCTGATAGGGATTGGATGCGCATTCTTGCTATTGTGGAGGGGTAGCAGGAAGAACAAGTCAGAACTAACCCTTCTGGGACTTTGGACCATTATTGCCACATACATGGCATGGTCCGCCGGACGTTTCATCATCAACGCAACTCCAGCAATGGCAGTAGTTGGGGGAATAGGCATCTCAATGCTTTGGGGTGCTGCAAGTTTGCCATCTTTCACAAAGGTATGGCGGAACTCAGGAATCGGCACTCCAAGGACTCGTTTCAGGTCTCTTTGGCCTGCTACAAAGGCCCGCCCAGGTGTTCCTGCCATGTTGATGATATTGCTCCTCATTTCATCCCAACACGCAACTTATGGGATTGATGCCGGAATACCAAGGGGGGACCAGTCTGCAAACGAAATTGACCAGAGCTTGTACGATATCGTCCCGGACATTCTGAGGCAGGACTTGCTAGGGCTGTTCTCAGTGATGAACAGCGAAGCTTACGATCAAAGTGACTCTGGCCTATGGTACATGGGCACCTTTGGGCCAAGTTTCAATTCTCAGGGTTGGAATGATGCTTACGATTGGCTTTCGCAGCAAGATAGCGACACTCCATTTAGCGATCGTCCAGCCTTCGTTTCTTGGTGGGACTACGGATTCCAGGCCTTAGCTTCTGGGCAGCACCCTACTGTTGCTGACAACTTCCAGTCTGGAATCCCAAACAGTGGTGCAATGCTACTTTCGGGCGGTCAAGAAGACACACTTTCTTTGTTTATCGCAACCTTGGCAATGGGGGACAAGCGCATCAATGGCCAACTTGGCGATTCATTCCTCGAGGTCCTTGGGAATCATATGTCCCCAGAACAGGTCCAAGAGTTCCAAGCCATCACTTCCAACACCAACAGGGGCTTCGTAGAAGATCGTTTGATGGCAGTAGTTGCAGAATATGGCGATGCAGAATTGCTAATGGGGAACCCACTAGATAGTAATGGCCTCATATGCGTCGAAAATTGCTTGCCCACCTATGTCGTAAATCTAAACGGAGAACAATTCGGCGACCCAACTACCAATTCCTCCGAGGCATTGTCTCTCTTCGACGAGGCTAGAGGTTCATCTTCAGCCTTCGAGTTGGCCGATTTTGATGACGCGAGCCACTATGACATGGCGGGATATAGGTACACCAGAGATATTATCGATGACTATGATGATCTCTCGACCGGACTTCACAGAAACAATGCTAGGTTTGGAATGGCCCGTGCTTTCCTAATCACAGCATTTTCGCTCGAGGTCCTTGTACAGATCTATGACGGAGTCTCTTCAATCGACTCATACGAGGTCTCAGATTACGATGAGTCGCATGGGAGCACAACTTCGAGGAACCACGAGATAAGGTACTTTGCAGTAGATAACCGGCTGTACCCCCTAGGTGGCAAGTATTACCAGGACTATCAGTCCTACCACAGGGGACAAACGACTGGAATCTTCCACGCCCCAACTCATCTTTCCGGACTCGATCTCGACTCATACATTACCACAACCTACGAGACGAATCAGGGACTAATGTCTCCCGAGGATTTCCAAACAAAATACTTGGAGGACCTGAAGGCGCAGGCCTCTGGAGCATCAACAGGCGAGGACATGATTCAGATGACGGATATGGACTATCAGCATCTAGAAAGCTTCTTCGATACGATGGTCGCAAGGACATATGTTGGTTATGGGACTTCCACTCTAGGGCTTCCATCGATTAGCGGCCAGTTGGGAGACGCAGATACTCCTTCAACTTGGATTCTTCCAAATTCAATTACTGGGACCCCGGGCAGCTATCTGCAGGGGGCAATGGCTCTTCCAGGTGCTATGATGAATCACTTTGTTCTATCAAACTGGTACGACCCCACAAATGGAACTTCCTGCGAACAAGTTCAAATTTCTGGCTCTGGAACATCTATTGAGGGCAATAACCAACTTTCCGATGTCTCATTATATTCGTCCGATACCCTCTCATCGAGTTGGACACAGATTCAGTATGGGGGCCCTTGGGAGATCTCCCATTCCGACCAAGGAGCCATCCCAATAGGTGCTTCAACTACCAATTTTGATGCAGACGAAGAGACGCTGACAATCAACAAGCCGGCTACATCTTCGGAAAACGATAGTGAATTTGTCCTGACAGGAAAGGCGGACAAGTTCTGCGGCTCAATTTATGACTCCAACAGGAACGTAAAGATTCTGAAATACTACAGCGGAGCAACTCTGCAGGGATCAGTCACATTAGAGGGAGTCGGACCAGTCCCCAATGCTAGGATACTAATTGAGAGGGACGCTTTCAGTGGGGATGAGTCTGCGGATATCGATGGCAATGTAGTTGATAACGACTCCAGGACATACTGGATTCCAATCGGTAGTACACAAGCTGACGAGAATGGCCACTTCTCATTCATAGCTCCCGCAGGAAAAATCCGCGTTTCGGCTTTCACGGGTGATCCGGACTTGGATGCAGCACGCACGTCTCTCATGTCAGGTTCGGCCAATCAAATGTCAGAGCTATTTTGCAATGGGGATGAACAATGGAGCGCCATGGGGTGCAGTCCTAGGGCCGGATCCAGACAGGTCAATCCAGTTACTGGAATACTAGGAAACGTGTATGGCTCCACGTGGCTCTCCGAGTCAATAGTGAACATTTCTGGCTCAGACGGTCACAGCAATGGGGACTCAGTAATAGAGGCCCCAATATCTGTATCACCATCATCCGCCTCTGGAATACTCTCATGGTCCGGTGAACTAGACTTCGACGGAGAACCGGTCATTTCTGCACACGTTTCTCTCACTCCATCCTCTGAAGATGTATCCATACAGCCCTACGAGGCCATGACTTCTGACGGGAGCATGTCCGGGGAAGACCTGAGATTCTCTGGAGTGGGGGAAGTAACATTCCATGGGGAAGGTACCATGGAGAGTATGGGGGCTGTATCTGTTCATGACTTCACTGGCACCCATACTCAAGCAGTATTCGACAATCATAGCATTACGGGCGAGGGGCAATTCTCAGGAAAGGGCACCCTTATTGGGACCTTGACGGGCGAATTCCCAGGTTGTGATGGAGATTCTGTCCCGGAGGATTATGATGCATGCGTTTACGAAGACGGCCACTACAAATTGGACGGAATTGCAAACGGTTCCGGAAAGTTCACTTCACAGGACGTCAGCGAATTCACTAGGCAACTATCCCAGGCCACATTCATCGGTTCGGGTAACTTCGCTACCACCACTTCTGATGCTCTTTCCACATTCGGGACGATAAACGGAACTGGTACCTTCTCTGGCCACGGAACCTTCAGTGGACCTATGGTGAGCCCGGGCTCATTCCACATTGTAGACGCACTCCCGGGGGAGTACGTCGTTTCAGTTGATTTCGGTACTGGTGATCCAGTAGAACTCTCGGAACCGTTCGTAATCCCACTAACTCCTTCTGAGACTCAGACCTCAGTATCTATCACCGGAGGGGCAATTAAGGGAACCGTCTCTACTTTCGCTGACCGACCATTATCTAGCGAAGTTTCGATTTTCTCAATCAACGGCTCTAGTGAGGACTCCAATGAAGAGTGCCAGGGGATCATCACACAACCATGTTTCGTCCTTCCCGACGAAAGCGGTACTTTCGAAGTCGGGCCAATAGTCCCAGGTTCTTACCTAGCAGAGGTAGATGTCGATGACGATGGATTCCCCGAGATTTCCCAGGCATTCACATTCGAATCAGGTTCAGTGTCCCTCATTTCCTTCCCTTCCGAAGTACCCCAAACGTCCGACATCTCGTTCACCCTTTCCGATGACGGAAACAGCGTCGATGACCTAAATCTGGATTTCATCCCAGAAGATCTCTCTAGAAGTCCCGTAACGGCAATTTTCGATAACGAAACAAAGACGTACCATGCCGAATTAAACCCTGGCATTTGGATACTCAACTACTCTCTAAGCGATGAGAAGCAACTGTGGCAGCGAATTTCAATAGGCAACACCGACATATCGGACTCTTTCGAGTTCCTTGTTAGCCATGTGGTAAATGGGATTGTTATTGACAAAACGGAGAAGGAAGACGGGGAATCCGGGCCAATCTCTAGAGTAACAAACCAGGAGGTTTTGTTCCAATGGGAGGGTTTCACACTCAAGTCCACCACAGATTCATCCGGAGAGTTCAGCGTCATTCTGCCTCAAGGTGCATTTGTCCATGCCACTGTAGAGAGAATTGTCGGTGCGGGGGGGCTCTTCTCTAACGGGACCAGTTTCCAAGTGACAGATCCGATGGAAAACATAACCATCGAACTCACTGACTCAGCAATGGTTCTCGGAGAAGTAAGCCTCAACAGGGAGAGGAATACGTACAACCAAGGATTCTCTGGTTGGGTTCCTGTATTCGCAAAAGCCAACAATCTGGATGGAAAAACCGATGCCGTTTGGAGAGTAGAAGTGGATGACCTCGGTAGGTTCGACATGCTCCTGCCTCTAGGAAACTGGTCTTTCACATTGGAAGCAGGTGACGAAATGACCGTTAATTCAGTCGTCAAGGAAATCAACTCCTCATCAGAACCGAACGTCGAACTCTTAGTCATTCCAACCAATAGCACCGTAGAGATAGATTTCTTCATCGACCACGAGGGCGACAATAATGCGTCCAACGGGACTCCAGTTTCATACCCATTCGAGATCGTATCCCTCGCACCCAATGGAGCAGGTCACAGCGTCTTAGCCGATGGCCCCGAGTGGACCGAAGCAGGACTGGCGGAAGTGTCGCTAGAACCAGGAAGGTATCGGATCGTTGTTGAGAGGGCCAATTCTTCTGCGGACGACCCATTCGACACCTTATACGACACAAATGATATCTTTGAAGTTGAGATTGGCGCCTCTACAATAAAGCGATCTGTAGGATTCGAGCCAAGATGGCTAGTGAATATCACATTCAGGAACGAGAGTGGCCAGTTACTAGAAAACCACGAAGTAAAGCTTGAGAACGTCGAAAACGGTTGGATACAAACCTACACAACAAACGAAGATGGGGCTTTGGTTGAATACATCGAAGAAGGCGATTGGATAGTAATTGTAGACGAGTTCGAGACAATCTCTGGGGTCTACGAAGGCCTGCGAAGAACAATTTCACCCTCTCAATCATCGGCAGGATCAAGATTAAACTTCCAGACATCAGAACTTGCCACAGTTACAGTTACCCTACAAACAACTACCAGTGTTTTAGGGCCAGAGCCGATCGAACTAACCGTTTCATCACGGGAAGGACTTGGTTCGTTCACTAGGTCCGTCGAAGGATTTGACGAACCCCTAGAAATCAGAGTCACAACCGGATTGTGGAACGTCGAGATAAACCAGACGAACCAGGATGGAGTTAGGACCCTGTTGGAGGAAACTTCGTTGGTCGAATCAGGCGTCACCCTTGGAATGAATCACCAAGAATTCCTAACTGTGCAGAGGCTAGTTAGCCTTGGCGGGAAGGTTTTCTGGGACCTCGATGATGACGATTCCCCAGGTTTCTCAGAGGGCCTTTCAAACGCTACTGTGAACATTACTGGCGAGGGTGAAGTTCCATCTCACGTGCTAACTTCGGGCGAAGATGGGGAATGGTCAATATTCCTGCCGGTCCAAAGCCACTGGAACATCACTGTCGAGAGGGATGGATTCGGAAATCAGACTGCTCAAGTCGAAATCGGGGAAGACCCAGTTACCGAGAATATCGAGATATCAGCAGGCGAAGTTGAAATCTCCGGCACTATCTCCTATCTCGACCAGTCCTGCATTACTAGCGGAGAGTGGCAGGTCCAGATGGTCCCCTCTCATGGAATTTCAAGAGAACGCGTAACTATTCCTGGGACTCCAGATGGCGAATGGTCCGTAATGATCCAACCAGGTAGTTGGGTGGCGATGGCAACAACTTTGTCGGAATCATCTGAATGCGTGGATCTGATCTCCATCGACCTAGTGGAGGTTGGTGTGGACGGGGCATCCGTTGAATCTGAATTAACAGTAGGCGGGACTCTCAGGCTCGAGACTAATTGGTTGGACTTCGATGGAGTTTCTCATGACCTTACAGAAGTAGATGATTATGAACTAGTAATAGAGCTAGGCCCAATTTCATGGTCCGAGGAACTAGGGAGCGATGGGATCCTGACTCTACTAGTAATTCCTGGAACTGTCCAAGCCTCCAGCAGTTTTGAGTTGGATGAGGGGGGCAGGAACGTTTCATACTCCGGCGGGAAGGGAATTTCGATCAGGGCCGGCCAGGTGAGTCCTCTGAACACACTTACAATCGATAGGGTCTCCAAGCAGAGCGTAACTTCTACGGTCCAAGGTCCCGATAGGATAGAGGTGCGAGAGCTCGACGCAACCTGTACTAACGACGACGATGGTGACGGCGTAATCAATGGGGAAGACTCGTTCCCGACCGACTCCACAGAGACGTCGGACAACGACAACGATGGAATTGGCGACAATAAAGATGAAGATGACGACAACGATGGCGAACTCGACGCTGATGACGAATTCCCACTGGGTCAAGGGATACCATCAAACTCAGCAGATGGATGCAAATACCAGAATGCCGATTTCACCATCATGGTGGAATACGAAGGGCACAACTCATTCGACGAATACACAGTCATTGGGACCGTTCCCGGTGCCGATGGTGCGAATTGGGGTGTCCAGTTCCAGAATTCATCTGGTGAATGGGTCGATTCCGTGATGTTCGATCTTGGTCTTTCAAACTCTGACCTAACTGAGCAAATCAACGTAAGAGTGGTTCCGGCTAATGTCGGCATCTCCCATCACTTCCCCGATGGCCATTTGGTTCTGATCAAGATCTCAACTAACCAAGGATACTCCACCCAAGTAGAATTGAGTGTCGATGTCCCAGAGAAAAATGGAATCGAAATAAACGAACCAGAGAATGTCTTCTTCGACAAAGAAGACATGGACATCACGATAGAGGTGCCATTCAAGAACACCGGAAACTCTGATGAGTTGTTATTCTTCGAATTTGAGAGTTCAGAATGGTGGCAATTCACCGGTCCAATGACTCAACCAGTATCTCCATTCTCTGATGGTATCGCCACCTTCACACTTGTAAGGCCATCAGAATTACTACTTCCCGTAAGTTATGCTGAAGAAATAAGATTCACGGTTTCAGACCAAGACAACAACTCGTACTCGGGTTCAACCGTGATTGAGACCGACTCTCCAGAACTTTCCATAGTGGGGGACACCGCAAGGATACTGGGTGGAAATGGATTTGCCTCTTATGGGCAAATAGAGAGTTATTCAGTCAATATATACAATGGTGGCAATGTCGATGCCGAGAATGTCATATTAGTTGCAACACTATGCTCTGACATTGGTTGCGATAATCCTGTGGGCGTCAATTCAACATCCAGTGACTCAGTCTCGGCGATGAGTGAATCGACATTCTACCTAACTATGGACTACACACAGTTTACCGAGTCCAAGAAGTACTGGATAGTCTTCTCAATTGAGGGTGAAATTCTAGATGAGCAGGCAGAGTCTTGCACCTCGTCTGAATCAGAAGGCAAGGCTTCCTGCGTCTTCGAGGCCCAATTATGGACCAGTTCGGAGGAGAATGACAATCTCAAGTACCTAGCATATGCATTCCTGATTATGTTGATTGCAGCTCTGCTATACGCTACCAAACGGCCCGGTAGACGAGTCAGCGCCCCGTTCTAATACTACTTGCCGCAGCGCCCCATGGGGGCAAAAATGCGCGGCATCTCACGTCTTGAATTGATGCCTGAACCAGAAGACCCTAGCCTACTAACTGCCATTGACAGAGATGCGCCCGGCTATCCCGGAGAGGCTTATGGAATAACTGACGAAGAAGCCAGGATGCTTAGATGGCCAATGAGGCCAATAATGAGATTCTTGTGGCCGTGGGGCGCAGTAGGGTTTTCTGCAATAGTTGCCTCAATCTTGCTTCTATATCCCTTGATATATTCGCTTATTGGAGAGGTCCTGGATTCCGAGTGGGCTTTCGAAGATAGCGGCATTAGGGAATTGCAGGAATCCGGAAGCATGGGCGAAGGTGTCAGAGTTTGCATGGTTGACACCGGAATCGACATACAACATCCCGATCTTTCGCATCTAGAATTATCCGGGTTCCGAGACTTTTACACTGAAAAAGACTCACCTATCAGGGATATCGGAACAAATAGTCATGGCACTCTGATGGCTGGACTCCTTGCTGCCAATGGCACATTCAAAGGAGCGGCCCCAGGAGTCACGCTCGCGATTGCTATTTCCCTGGGGCCCGATGGAAAGTCTGCAAATGAGAGGATGGTTTCACAGGCAATTAGGTGGTGTCGAATTTCTCAGGACTCCGACATAATTTCACTGAGTCTTGGAACTGCCCCGGGCTCTAGCTTCTCATCTTCTTCCGATACTCTGGATGCTGTCAGAGAGGCATTAGAAGCGGGGGTTTTCGTAATCGCAGCCGCCGGGAACAGAGACCCGCAACAAAACCTCTCAGACGTGTCCTCGCCTGCGAGCCTATCTGGGGTGATTGCTGTCGGAGCTCATGATAGAAACGGAGAACCATGGCTCGATAGTGCCGAAGGATCTCCAACCGACCCAGAAACCGGGAAACAACGAGTATTCCCGAATCAGAAACCTGAAATCATAGCCCCGGGAGTTGATCTATGGTCTTGTAGGGACAGTGAAAGGGACCCACCTTATGCATTCTCAACCGGGACTAGCGACTCTACGGTATTAGTTACCGGGGCTCTCGCTTTGATTCTCTCGATGCACGGCGAGGAAATTGCTGGAGAAAACGGAATCATCGACCAGCATGAAATGGAGCTGGTCAAAGTGGCTCTTGCAAACTCTGCTAGGACCGATTCCGCACAATCCGAAAACCATGATCCAAAGAAGGGTTATGGCATACTTGACGCACAAGAATGGTCTAGGCAAGTAGAAATTGAGTTTGGAATAGGGCAATAAGACACTTTATTGCAAATCATCGATGAAACTATTTGGCCCTATGGTTAAATTGTCGGAGTAGTTCGATACATTATGGCGCGTGGAGAAAAATTGAGGTCATTCTCTTTAACCGGACTATTCTTGTTCAGCATATTACTTTCTTTGACTCTCCCTGCAAGTACTGTTTCCGCATCAAACGAGACAACTATTGGGACAATCACCGGCACTGAGACTTGGGCTGGCGTACATACTCTTACCGGGGACGTAACAATCGCCCCTGGGGCCAAACTGATAATCAATCCCGGCGCCACAATTGAGTTTCCAAACGGGACTCACCTAGATGTTCGAGGAAGTCTCTGTGCGGGCGTCTCTTCATGTGGGGCCTCTTCAAATGCAGGACCTGCTATGAGAATAACTCTCAGATGGAGTGAACCTGCGAATTATAGCGCAATAGGCGAATGCTATGGGATGAGTTCAGGCAATCAAGAGATAACGATAGATGACCCTTCATGCAACGAAGGGATACTCATGAGGAGCTCAATCGATCTTTCTGAGACCGGACTAAGTTATGTCACATTCGAAAGCGCTTGGGGAATCCCACAATATGTCTCTGCCGTGGGTGAGTTCCGGTACGCGGCTCTCGTATTGGATGGTGCTAGCCCAACTCTTACCGAACTCTCATTTAATCAGATCAATACTTCCAGCGTCTTGACGACCAACCTAGCTCAACCTACTTTCAATGGGGGCGAATTCGTCGTAGGTTCCGATGACAGCAAGAGTATCGTTGGAGCGGCGCTTCAGATATACTCTTCAGGGTCATCAGTGAGCCCATTCACTCTTTCCGACATCACTCTCACAGGTACGGACAACGGGTGCGGCAATAGGGATGGAGGGAGGCACACAATTTGGGCCGAGGATTCGTTTATCGAGATAGATAATGCTGAAATCTCCTCTGGAGATTTCGGAATCGGCCTATGGACATCTGCAGGCAGTGTTTCAAACACGCAAATCGATGTGAATTGCAATGGCATCGACCTCAATGGTAAGAAGGCAGTAGGGGGGACGTCCTTCGACTTCCAGATTTCGGATAATGAAATCACGACAGCCGACGGCGCGGGAGTTTTTGCCGCTGCTGGCGCACTGATTACATTGGCAAACAACGACATTAGCGGCGCAGCAGAAGGCTCAGGAATAGTGGTGAGCAATAGCAAGGCCAATATTCACGAAAACGAAATCGGACCAATAGGCGGGTACTTTGGGCTATGGTTGGGGGGTTCTTACGACGTCATCGCAGAGAACAACTCCATTTTCGACACTACGCTGACCCCAGTAGTTGCCGGATGGTACTCATCCGCGATCCAAGCAGCTTCCAGGCTATATCTGGCAAACAACTCAATCTCCTATGACGGAACTGGGACCTGTGGCAGCCAAACCAATTGGGGGGGCGCCTTCCCCTGTCCAGTATTGCATGCTTACGTCACGGGGGTGACCATGTATGACAACATCATTACTGCAGGCGGAACTGCCGATGGGATACGTGCAGTAGGATCTCTTTTGGATATTCAGCGTAACTCATTCGATGTCCAGGGGACTGGTGCCGTGATTAAGAATTACGACAGCGGCTATTCGGCATCTCAGCAAATCGGATCACTCGCTTACTTCGCTCAAAACAACTGGAACCAAGCAGAGTCAGTATACAACGTGACAAAAAGCTCAGTCACTGCTCAGTCGGAATACATCCCCTCTCCTCCTGTCGGTGAATACCCCGTTCGACTATCCTGGCCAGATCAAGAGGCATGGCCCGACAACCAATTCCAAGGTGCGATTATCCCAACTCCAGTAAAGGATTGTAATAATTGCCAGAACATGACTCCGAGGAACTTCCCATTGGGAGTTAGCATGGACAACAACTCAACAGTATTCACATTCGCTGATCTGACGAACTTGGACCTGTCCAATGTCAAGATTGCGACACAGCCAACACACTACGCCGTTCAGGTCAGCAGAGCCGAATTAGTTAGGTTCCAGACACTTATCGATGGCGAAAAGGTAAGTGATGCCTTAGTCGTCGTAGAGGATGCGCTTGGCAACGACCTGTATAGGGTGAACACCGGAGGGGATGGTTTCACGCCTTGGGTGGCCCTTCCCTCCAACTTCCATCTTGACTTCAGAGGACTAGGCGGGGGCGATAATCCAGACGGTTTCGCTGATGACGAGTACGAGGACTCTTGTTCCGACGGCATCGACAACGATGGGGACCTCACTATCGACACCGAAGATCCCAGTTGCGATTACTCAGCGGGAACTAGGGAACTATCGATGTACAGGTATACCGCATATAGATTCGGTTATGGCTACTATTCGGGTCAGTTCACCCTCGAGGAAAACTCCCTCGAGGTGACTGCGCACCTAGAGAACGAAGCTCCAACCGTCATGGTCACGGAGAATGACGGGCACTCTTTCAGGAGGGTTGTCAACATCACTGGGAGCGCCCATGACGGGACATTGGCGAACGCTTACCTATCCGACGAGAGGGCCCAATGGGACCAAGGAGGCTATGTCCATGCCGTCCAAGTGAGAAATCCTTTCACCGGCTCTTGGGAAGGTGCTGAGTTCGCTGTGGACACAAGTGGTGCAGATCAGGGCGAGGTAACTCGTTTCAACAGGCCATTCAGCTCTTGGTACTACAACCTCGACATGTCCGAACTCGCGGCTGAAGGGGATTACACGTTCGAATTCAGGGCATTTGATGGCATAGACTACAGCCCTGTAGTTTCTCGAACAATAAAACTCAATACTCAACCCCCCAGTATATTCGTCACCACTCCCAGCTCATTCTCACAACACGATGAAGGATCTGTAGTTTTCGAAGGCTACTCCCAAGACCCATATGGGTGTCCAGACAATTGCAATACTGATATCGGCCTGGTACACATGATGATTTCATCCTCAGCGGCAATCACGCCATCGAACCCAACAGGGCATCTGGGAACGACTCCCATTGAGTCGAATAGCGATGGAACTTGGGATTACGAATGGTTCTTCTCCGGAGATAGGGTACTATCGACATTTACCTTCACAATTTGGGCATCGGATTCAGATTTCTGCATTGGGGTTATTGACGAGTGCCAGCCCGTAATTCTGACCCTGACAATCGACAATAGGAATAGTCAGCCCACGATTAGCGTCAATGAACCAATCTCAGGGTCGCGAATCTCTTCTGCATTGGATACTGTTGTATCGGGGGTGGCGAGGGACTTCGATGGAGGTGTAACGAGGGTAGACATGGAAGTAAAGGATGTTTCAAATGACTATACCATAGTCTTCGACGGGAGGACCACTGATTTCACCGAAGATGGAGTCTGGGAGATTGAACTCGATACGACAGCCCTTCGGCACGATGCCGAATACTTGCTACGTTTCCGCTCTTATGACGGGATCGACTACAGCAGTTGGTCAGAAGTAAGAATAGTGATAGACAACCCACCAAATGCCAACAACAATCAACCAGAATTCGACTCATCCGGTTGGCAAAGTGAAATCACGCTTTATTGCGATTCAGAATCAAACTCTGTAAACAAGTGTACAACGGCTGAGATAGATCTGAATGAATTTTTCACCGATGCGGACAATGACATCCAGTTCATCTCTGTTTACAATGACACATCAATGGGTTCTGATGACAGGTACCCACTTGTAGTCGGCGTTGGTACTGATGGGGTTGCACGTTACGATCCCGCCGATATGCTGTTCTTCGACGATGACATGGACACTTGGACTCTGACAAACGTTATCTTCATCGCAACCGACTCATGGGACTCACGAGTCAACTCAAACCCCGTCACCTTCACAGTGGTCCCTCTACAATTCACGATTCACGAACCCGAACAATCTTGGGTGGAAGAAGGGGAAATGGCAATTTATTCTGGAATCGGACTCCCTGGGAAGCAAGTTTCCGTTTTGATCGGGGGCAATCCCGTGAACAATACGATAGTATCCGACGATGGAACATGGGAGTTAGGCATCCCAGCCTCCAGGATAAAGGGGGAATCATCAGTTCCCGAATTCACCTATGCCGGCCAATCCTCTGAAGTTAGTGCAATCAGCAAGGGAGAGCCAACAGGCGACCCAATTAACTGGGGTTTGATTATTGCAGTTTCCGTTCTGGCAATCCTCTCACTGGTCGCACTTGCATACTTCACCGGATTCATAGGGATCGAATTTGACGAGGAACACGAGTACGACAAGTCAGGCCATGACTACAACAAGGCCCCATCCAAAATCCCTGAAGATTTCCGCGAAGAGGAAGAAAAGAGCACCTTGGAGCGGTATGAAGACCACCCCGGTTGGCTTTGGGACGCATCTTCTGAGGAATGGGTACCAGATCCAGATTTTCAAGGATAATGTATATTCCAAGTTCTACCAACATTTGTATATTGAGTGAGATTGTGTTGGCCATATGGCATCGAGCCCTTCCACCCGTCCAGGAGTTCAGGAGAGGATTTTCCTGCACCTTAGTGACTACGTAGACCATAGTGACAAGGTCGAGGTCCCATTTGCATTGTCCCAAATGGGAATCGCCAATGCCGTCTCAATCGCTCGCTCCAATGTTCCCAGAGCAATTTCTGGGATGAAGGAGGCTGGACACCTAATCGAGAGACAGGCTCACGTAACCGGAGTATCACGGAAAAGGAAGGCATACTTCCTAACCGATGATGGGGCCAAGGTTGCAGATGAGATTTGGACGAGGATTTCAGAGGCTGATGTGAGGGTGGTTTTCTCCGATGGTCGCTCCGAGAACACATCACTGGCGGATGCATTGGAGAGTACTGACCTCCCTCTTAGACATGTAGATATGTTGCGCTATATGGATGATTCAGGGACTATCGACCTATCGGGTCTGACTCCAGAATTGGTCGAGAGGGATCTTTCTAAGCACATTGAGAAGCAATTAGTTTCCTACTTGAACGACCTCCCTAGGACTAGGAGATTCTATGGCCGGGAAAAGGAGCTAGATGTCATGGCAAATCTACTGGAAGCCAAGTCAGCCTCGATCCTTGTTCCGGGTATTGCTGGAATTGGGAAGACTTCACTATCAACAAAAATACTCGATCGATTCACTCACAGGAGGAACCTTCTCTATCATCGATGCCAGGACTGGGAGGGTTCTCGGGCGTTCCTGGAAGCATGCGCAGAATGGCTCTCTGCAGTCGGCAACAACGATCTTTCCGACTACCTTTCGTCATCTCCGGTTCCTCAAACAAACATGGCAGTGAATATGATTGCTAATGGGTTATCTGATGCCCCTTCATTGATTGTGATAGACGATTTACACAAGGTCGGGGATGAAACACTTTACTCTATTCTTAGAGAACTAACCTTGAGGATTAACACACTCAAGGACGTCGGATTGGTGATGTTTTCCCGTTCATTCAGGATGGTAGTGCCAGAATCCGATCAGTCAGGCAATATCGTCACCCTGGTAATGCCTCTCCAGGGCCTGGACGCTGAGTCGAGTAGGCAGATTCTCACGGCGATGCCGAAAATTGACTCAGACCAGTTTACACATATTTATTCACTATCCAGGGGTCATCCACTGATTCTAGAGCTGATCAATAGGGGAAACGTAGCCGAGACATTCCATGCCACACTCGAAGCCTTTGTAGAAAAGGAGATTTTTAGCAGACTCTCAGGGCCGGAGAAACGCCTTCTAGGGGCTATTGCAGTTTTCCGTGAACCTATTCCCGTTCAAGCCATCCATCAGGTTGAGGGTAGCGTAGACCTACTCGATGATCTTGTAGAGAAGGGACTGGCCCGTCAATTCGATGCTGAGAACTTCGATGTCCACGATCTCGTTAGAGAATTCCTTCTAAGGTCCATGGACGAGGAAATGAAGAATTCCCTCCATGCTGCTTCAGTTAATTGGTATAGGGACAAGAAGGAAGATGCTGCAGATCGAATCGAATTCATCTATCACCTCAGCCATACCGGGGACGAGGATGGGATCGCAGAGATTCTACTTTCAGAAGGTCATGGACTGGTTAGCTCGGGTCACACGGAATTACTTACAATTCTAAATTCTCTAGAAAGCAGCGATTTTGACTCTAAAAGCAGAGGCCTAATTAGAGAACTGAAGGGAGATATTCTGACCATCCAAGGGAGGTGGGATGAAGCCGAAGAAGAATACGACGCTGCAACCAAACATATCGGAGGCGGACCTCCTGGTGGCGAACTTGCCCGGCTGCTTTCTGCAAGGGCGGATATCGCTGTAAAGAGGGGGGCCATGGATGATGCACTCGAACTACACAGGAAAGCCCTAGAGATACAGATAGGAATTAGAGATGCAGTAGGGGCAGCAAGAAGTTACAACAACATGGGTCATATTTTCCGTCGAAGGAGGGACTCTCGTAGAGCCCTAGAGGTGTATGGAAATGTCGAGGATCTTCTCGAAAAGGAGAAAGATCCAGATTTGAACGATGCTAGGATTAGACTTGCATCAGCATTCATAGAAATGGGGGAGTTGGACAGGGCAAGGGAGCATGCCCTTTTCGCCTACGAGGATACGAAGGACACTCATCAGGAGTTCCTCCATGCTAGATCCCGAGCAGTTCTAGGGAGGTACTATGCAAAGATATCAGACAACGACCTTGCACTTTTCCACTACTCGGGGGCTCTAGAGACTCTATCCGATCAAAACGATCCCCAGAGTACCGTTGAGGTCGAAATGCTCCTCGGTCAGGTGCTAATTGATGCTGGTCGTAGGGATGAGGCCGCAGAGCACTACCTCAATGGTTTAGCCGTCGCCGAAGCAAACGACTTCCGGATGCTACAGGGGGAATTACTTGCAAGGCTAGGAGAGGTAGAGTCCGATCGATCTCAGAGGATGGATTACCTCCAGAGGTCCCTTTCACTATTCAGGGATCTTGGGGCCGTAGGGCGGATGAAAGAAGTTCAAAATTCAGTCCACAGGGCAGTCATGGGGAGATAGTCAAGCAACTGCGATGTTCGTCGGCTCAGACTGACCGGTCCAATAACTAAATTCAGGACCCAGTTGCTTGGAAATCGAGATATTACCTGTAAATTCATCGCCAATAGCCATCAACACTTCACTCTCGGCCAAATGGGGTGCGTTATTCTTCTCAGAAAGGTGACACAGGACAATGCTCTCCAAATCTTCGTGCAATACTTCCAGCAGTATGTCTCCTGCCTGCCTGTTGGATAAATGGCCCCCTCTACCTGTAATTCTTCTCTTCAATGAGTCTGGATAAGGTCCACTGACCAACCTCTGATGATCGTAGTTCGCTTCAATAGAAATGTGTTTACAACCGGATAAATGTTTGATTAGATCTTGTGGAGCTTCTCCCAAATCAGTTACAATTGCGGCCCGATCACCACTTCCATCGCTGGCAATCAGGGCGACATTGTCCGCATCATCATGAGGCACGGGGACCGGCAGCATACTGAGTTCTGACGAGAACTGAACCCTCTCCAGATTCCCAAACATTTTACATTCTTCTTCCAAATCCCAACCCATTTTTTTGGCGGTTCCCATGTTGCAATAAAGGTTCGAACCCCACTTCTTAGCAGCCCTAAGTGCCGATCCAGAATGGTCCTTGTGATGGTGGGTTATGACAATAGAATCGATAGATTCAGCCTCAAATCCTGCTATAGACAGCCTCTTCTCTGTTTGTTTGAGGCTGAAACCACAATCCACTAAAACATTGCAGTTTCCAGAACTGACAATGGTGGCATTTCCACGACTGCCAGAACCTAAGTGAGTTATTCCAATGCCCACGAAATCATTCGCGACCCCAGACGACCTTTCAACAAATCCATCCCCCCGAGCTAATAATTACTATTTTTTGACGTCTAAATTATTTCTAGTCCTACTAAAGGCATATGTCCGAACGACGCTCCATCACCATGATAAATCTCTGAACCCGGGATTTTGCATAGAGGCATGCGAATGCGTAGGAAGCAAACAGCTTTACTCGTTACAATGCTGATTTTCTCTAGCCTTGTATTCATCTCCCAGACGCGTCCCCAATCCCCAGTATCTTCCACCGACCCAAATCTCGCCGAGGGGACCGAATCTCCAGTAACCGATCAAGATGGTGACTTAATGCCAGATCTATATGAGGTAATTTTTGGAGAGTCGGTGGAGATAGAAACAGCAACATTCCAGGGCACAATATCCGGTCTCGATCCATCCGATTCAACCGATAATTCGACTGATTACGACAGAGATGGATTAACTGCGCTGCAGGAATACTGCTGGCCATATACGTTGGATAAGTGCTTTGAAGATAGGAACACACTAACTGGAAAATCTCCCGAGGAAAGTGAATCCGGATTGAGGGAGTATCTGGACCCGAGATCTTCGGATACCGATGGAGATGGATTGCCGGACGGTTATGAGGTGCACATGTGCACTTTGGGAGGCCTGTACAAAAAAGATCCAAACGACCCATTGAATTCAAACAATTTCTGGGAATGCCGATATTTCGACCCACTTGATCCTAGTGATATCAACATAGATTTCGACAGATGTGAGGCAGACTTCAGTTGGGGCTGTGGTGACGGATTCGATTTCAATAGCGATGGCACCATAGATCTTGGGGAAATGTTCACCAATGTAGAGGAATACTCCCTAGGAACTCCGCAGGATTGGATAACCGAGAGGGATGGACTATGGTGCTGGGGGACTATTGAAGGCCTTACCGAAGACTCGTGTCAGACACAATTTGAGAGGCCAACCGGGGAATCAGGTTGGATGGGTACTGACCCTAGATTCTCAGACTCAGACTACTTCTTCTGGGATGAAATAGCCCCGGTTCCATTGGAAGTCTTGGGAGATGGCATTCCTGATGGCTGGGAGGCTCAATACGGCCTCGATCCCCTGAATTCCAGTGATGCGATAATTGACAGCGATCAAGACGGATGGGACAAAGACAAGGACGGATTCATTACCCAGGATGTAACTATCGGAACTTCTCAGTGGGGGGAGTCATTCAGCAACTTCGAAGAATACTCAGTGGACTTCGATGAAAATTCTGGAGTGATACCGGGAGTCAGAGGGATCGAAATTTCTTCCGATTCCGAGAATTTTGTCAATTTCGATCATTCAACAGCAATTGGACTAGTAGATTCTGCTGTGCATAGCATTATTTCTGATCAATCAAGAGAGAGGTTGTTAGTTGGGAGTAAATACGGAATTACAGCATTAGACCCATTTAGGGGCATTTCCACTTCATTTGAATTCTCATCGGGAATAGAATTGTACACAATGGAGAGGAACTCCGTAGGAAGTATAGATTTCTTGATGTTGGGTTCAAACTTGGGTTTGCATACAGTAATTCTGGAAAATGGACTCCCAAATATGGATACCCTAGTCACTCATGATCTAGGGAGTGCCAGTGTCATTTTCCGACTCTCCTCCGACTCCTTTGACTCGGGAGTCTTGATTATGGGAAAGGGTGGTGTATGGCGCACAACATTCTCGGAGGAAGGGCAATCTCTGTTGACTTCTGACCCGATTTTCGTAGAGTCCCTATCTTCCATGCTAGGGAAGTCTAACGCAACAGCTACCTCAGCCGGCCACTCAAAGATTTTCGGAAGGACCCCAATCTTGCTAATTGGGACTGATTATGGCCTAATAGCATGGAATTCTACTGACGGCTCTGATAATGATGGGATGCCATGGTGGGTATTCACAAGGAATAACGCCGATGAATTCGTTAGCCCCGATATTCTAGACTCCACCAAGACTGCATCTGTCAATTCTATTTTGGTGGAAATTTCCGAACAAGGATCCGACGATGTTTGGCTGGGCATGGGCGGAGGACTCCACCTAATCACAATGGACCTGTTTATTTCTCAACCAAGGGAGTCCATCAACAACGATAGGATGCTAAATCTGGAGGGGCTTCTAACAGGGGCAAATGATGTTCACTCCATACTCTCCCTTGATGGAATGGTGGTCCTGGGTTCTTCGGATGGGACTTGGTGCCTAGAAGGGGGTTCGGAAGGAATTCTGGACATTCGTCAGAATCAGACAAACATCCCTGGATTGGTCTCCTCCCTAACTTCTCTGGAGAGGGATGGGAAAACCTGGGTATTCGCAGGAGTATCTCCCGGGAGATTCATGAACATAGCCCCAATGAACCCTCACTCTCATGATTCTGATCTTGATGGCATTCCAGATGGTTGGGAATTTGCATACGGACTAGATCCAACTGATCCATTCGATGCCTCGAGGGATCACGATGCCGATGGCGTATCAATTGGGGGTGGAAGTGGGCCCGGGTTCGACAGATTATGGACAAACCTGGAAGAGTATAGGTTCGTAACCCCTTCCGATTTTGGCCAAAATGGGACCGATCCCAGGATGTCCGACTCCGATGGAGACGGACTAACCGATGGCGAGGAGTATTGGGGTTGGTTCATCACCCAAACGACATTCGAATGTTACTACCTAAACCAGCAGTACCTGTGCGACTCCGAAGTTGGCACATCTGCAGAAGATGTTCACCTCGGCGGGTGGACGGGCACAGGCTCCAGCGGAGGGAGCGATCTCCCAACCGATCCTACTAATCCCGACTCGGATGGGGATGGTATGCCCGATGGATGGGAAATCAAACATCGTAGATGGATTGGTGATATCTACACGGGAGGAAATCAATGGACATTGGACCCAAATAATCCCGACGATGCTTCTGGTGATGCCGATGGTGACGGTCTAACCAATCTATGTGAGTATGAATGGGAAAGATTACTCGATAGGTCGATTTCTACAGGGATAATATCGCATGGCGAATCACCCGAATCAGTACAGAATTGGACGCCAACCGATCCAAACTCTGCAGACTCGGACTCAGACTCATTGCCCGATGGTTGGGAGGCTCGATATTCATGCAACTGGCCATCTTCGAACTCAGGAATAAATCCCATGAATGGATCTGATGCTTTGAATAATCCCGATGGCGATGGATTTGATGTAAACATGAACGGCATTATTGAATCCGAAGAAGCATTTGTTAATTGGATGGAGTATCACACCAAATCTGGCATTCTCCTGTCGGACTCAATTTCTTCAGGAATCATGTACCCTGAAAACCACAAGTCGGCATTAACCCACCATTCATGGCAAGGACTGGCAGACGAATCATTCGGAGAAAGAGCAGGGGAATATTACCTCTCTCTATGGGTCGGATTGCCAAACGAAGACATCGGCTCCTCAGACCCGTTAAATTCAGACTCGGATGGGGACGGTATGCCCGATGGTTGGGAGGTCTACCATGCAAGATGGAGCCTGTTTGAAAGTGATTGGACTCTAAATCCCGTTAATGAGGGGGATGGCCTTGGCGATCCAGACTTGGATGGGATGTCAAATTGGGAAGAGTATAATGCAATAGACAGCGATATTAGTGAATCAGATCCTACCATTTCATCGCCCCAATTCTACCTAACCGATGCCGCGGGAGCCCTTCTTGAAACTCCATGGATTGGGGCCGATTCGGCTCTCTCGTTTGGGCACTTCCTGACTGACGAACAGTCAAAATTGACCGGGACTTCTGCGGACCCCAATAATCCAGATACCGATGGAGACGGTTTGTTAGATGGGGTTGAGGTAATCTTTACCACTTGGAATTCAAGCTTCGGCGTTTGGACTCTGAATCCGCTGATACCCAATCAAGAGTGGTTCGACTCAGATGGAGATGGAATTGGCGATCTCGTAGAACTAAATCTGACATCAAATCTACCAATTAACGGAGAATCTTATCCAATGGGCGCACCAACATTTGGTGTGGAATCTAGAGAAATTGATGAGACAGATTTCGAAAACAGAGTCTTCCGGATTCTTTTCAGTAAAGAAGGAAGGGCCGAATTGGGGATGGAACAGTACTTGGAGTGGAAATCCGGATTGCCAGCTAAGCCACTTCTCCAGGCATTATTCGGAATTACCGATCCAAAGGATCAGGATACAGATAGGGATGGGATGAGCGATGGGTACGAGTATTGGTTCTCTGAATGGGATTTGGAGGAGAATAAGTGGACAATGAACCCCCTGACTGACACAGATGTAGATTTTGACTCTGACGAGGACTCATTCGATTGTAACGGAGATGGGGAAATTTCCGATTCAGAGTCTTTTGATAATCTTGCAGAATATGACTCTAGGTGGTATGGGAAGAGGCTGGAGGTAGGAAATGTGCCAAATGGAACTTCTCCTGTCTCATATGGTGTCGATGCAGCTAACGCCTTTATTGAAGAGGGTGGGCTTTCGGACCAATCTGCATGGGGTCAAATATACTCCTTGTTTTCATCGAAAAGCCTCGACTCCTCCGAGAAGGTAGGTCTGATTAACCAATTAGATCCAGATAATTTCAACAAATCTCTAATTGGAATTAGCGACCCCACTCATGATGATTCTGATGGCGATGGAATGCCAGACGGTTGGGAATACTGCTATTCAATTTATACAGAGGTCTTGCCAGTAAACTCATTCCGTTGGTCATTAAATCCTCTTAATCCATTGGATGCCGATTATGACCCAGATGCGGATGGTTGGTTAGACAGGGGCATTCTGGACTCTCCGGCAATTCAAGGAAAATGGGACTCTAGAATTTTCACGCCCTACTCCCAAGATAAGCAATTTGAAAATGGGGCAGCACCACTATATTTCACAAATATTATGGAATATGATAATGGAACCGGGCCACTCGATCCAGACTCCGACTCCGACTCAATAATCATGATTCCAGTTATTGTGGAAGGGGTGGTGGTTGACTACCAGCAGGACATGAGCCTATCAGACGGGAGAGAGCTGTTCAAGTATGGGACAAATCCACTTGACAATGACACCGACGGGGATATGATGCCTGACTTCTATGAGTATTATCATGGGTGGAATGAGACCAACGACAACTGGTCTTCTTTCATGAAGATCAAAGTCCAGTGGACAGAGGTCACTCCTCAGAACTGGAAGCCAATCAGGTTCTCGGACGGCGATATATTGAGGCCGGAACTAGATTGGAATTGGTTTACCCATGATCCGACGGATTCTTCCGATGCGACACAAGATGCAGATAATGATGGGGAGTGGGATTGTTCAGGAGGTGTTTGTGAATATGTCCCATACAACAACTTCCAAGAGTATTATGCAGTAGTAAACGCTACCCTATCTTCACCTTCCATCGTCCGTGCTTCAACATTGTTCGACTGCTCCGGCGAAGAGGTGGAGGAATGGTGGCAACTTAGGGAGACTCTCCTCGGCACCTGTTCGGGCTCGACTTCACTCTCTTCCAACTATTTGCGGATTAACAAAATCAATGACGAGGACCAACTCTACGCATTAATAGTACAAGATAATGACTTGACATACTTCGATGTTAACTCTAGTGACGATATTATTCACGTCAATGGTGAATGGACCGACGAGTACAACAGGCTTGCCGGAGATCGAAATCACTTGCCTAATCCTGGTCTGGGAGAATATGCATTTGGATGGTGGATTCTTGATATCGATGGGGACATGGTTGCTGACGGAACCGATCCCACAAATTGGGACACCGATGGAGATTGGTTGAACGACTTCTTCGAAATTGATGACGACCTACTTGATGGAATTAGGGGCAACAGCGGTTCGCCGATTCGCTACGATGACAGAACTTCCTGAACTCAACACTTCATTTGCCACCCTCTCCTCAGATATCCATGAGCAGCGGTGAGCGACACGTTCCCAGACCCGATGCACCACCTAACGAAAAACTCCTATTCCTTAGAGAAAACATGTTCCACCTAACAAATCAACTCAGTATGCCAATCATCGAAGTTGCTCTTGTCATCTCAAAATACATCCGAATAATCCTCGATTCACTTCAGAAAACAGCCATTGAAGAAGGTGAAGAATTACCTGAAATGCTACTAAAACCACTTCCTGGAAACTCTGAACTAACCGAAAATAATTCTGGCATAGCAGCATTCCCACTTGAGAAGTTGATTGACAGAGTAGATCAGGACAGGATGGACATTCTAGACACCCTAGTAAGGACAATACTCAATGAGAGTCAACTAGAATTTGTTTCCGCGCTTCGAGAGTTTAGGGACTGGGAGTTAGAAATCCGCAATCAACTCTCCAACGTATCTAGCCCAGGAGGACTATTTAGCCCACTCTCACTTGATGATGACTTCTAGCTATTCATTGATTCTGATGATGCCACTATTCCGCTGGAAACCCACCATGCATCTGCTATTGACCAGACGAAAAGAAAAGGCCATAGAAATGCAGGAATAAGTGGGAACTGAATTAGAAACCATTCTCCCCCCTTCCTATGTTGGCGATTGAAGTGCTGACCCAGGAATAGAAATGGGACAAGCGAAAGGGCAACTGCAAAAAGAGGACGTATTGCACCCCAAGGGCCAACGCCTCCGCTCAACTCGCCCCAAATTGCAGAAATGACCCCAAGAGGTCTGAAACCACTCTCTTCCGAGGGCTCCACTCGGACTACGAACTCCCCTTCCACATTGTTTGCGGTAATTGTAAGCGGATGAATTTGCCGACCAAAATCTCATAGAAAACAACAACAATGAGCATCGATTGGGAAAACCATGCATGGCGAGGTAATAGTCACTGGATTTGAGCCATTTTCCCATCACATTCGCAATATTTCTCAACAAGTTGTAGATTTGCTCTCAACAGAATCAATATCAGATTTCAAGATTAGTACGTCAATACTGACGGTAGACGAATCCGGATCAAGGGAGGTATCGGAAAGGATAGATAGCGGAGAAAATATCGGTGCAGTATTGCATCTGGGTTTCTCAGAAAATGCCAATGAAATTTTACTCGAGAGGAGGGCTAGAAATATTTTCCATATGGAAATTGAAGATAACTCCGGTAGGCGCATTCCTTCAGGGAAGATTTCCGACGGAAAGCCGATTTTTGAAACAAAGGTTCCCATAAATTTCATTGAAAATTACTTAAGTGAAATTTCTAAAATTAGGTGGAACGACGATGCAGGAGGTTTTGTATGCAATGAGACATATTTTCGCTCACTACAATCTTCCTCTAGTATGCAATTTCCGATAGTACTCTTTGCCCATCTCCCGGACGAGAGCGTATTGCCCGCCGAAGAACAATGTAGAATCATCATATCGATATGCAAGTCCCTCAATAAGTTACTTTTGGCCTAAACAAACCTTCTCTTACTTCCGGACTCGAACCATTCGGATGCATCTCCAGTTTCATTCATGGCTAACTCGTCACCGACCTCTCTTGGTACAATTTCTCTGCCATTATGCCACGTGGCCTGTTCAAGCCATATCACAATGTCTCTCCCAGTCAGAGTAATTTCCATAGTCCCCCCAAGGGGGCTTTCCTCTAGGACAAAGGAGACCTTGCCTATTGATGCGGACTGCCTAGATAGGCTGAAAACGGTCCCTTCGTCATCGGAATGCATAGCCATAGCATCAAGAGCAGTGTCTAGGACTCTAGCCTCTCTCAATTTAGATAACAGGTTGTCGAGCGAATCCGCCTTCCCAATTATCTCCTCGGACTCCCTTCTTACTGGGAAATCAGATCGTTCTAGATTTTTATCAGGAATCCAATCAGGAAAAATCGAACGAACCGAATCAATAACTTTTGCAGGGTCATCGTGACTTCTGACAATAGTAGAAACTAGAATCTCTGGCTCCATATGTTCTCGAACAAATGACAACTAATAGTGATAACCGGGCACAACTCGGTTTGCGAGAAAATTCAAACCACTAACAATCGACGAAAAGATATGGCCCAACGTTCCCGGTTGGTTTCGTTTGCCCTGTTATTGATTCCGAACATTCTCCTTTTTTCTTTCAGGATACTCTCTCCTGAACTTAATGAAGCACTTTCCAATGATACTTTTGGGCAAACAGTAGCTCATTCGCTGGCTCTGTTAATCGGGCTAATCTTGGCATATCGTAATTCTGTTGTACATGATCATGAATTCCTTCGCTCCAAGGCAATTAGCGATTTATCGAAGACATACAAATTGGAGGACAGAGGACTTTGGGAAAAGGGCGAAGTAGCAATTCAAAGGCTGGAAGCAAGAGCCTTTTCCGAATTCAAAGGCAGAAAGGCATCCGCTTCTAGAAGAAGAATGCAGGGGATGATCGGTGAGATAAATAGGGAATCCCAGGAAATCGAACAAAAGATGAGCGATGATTCGGATTATTCTGTAGCAGTAGATGGAATCGAACAGAAGGAAAACGCCGAAGAAAAACAACAAGAAAAAACCAACCCCGCCTCTCGTTTTTCTAACTTCATTTCATCTTCAATCGAAAAATCCGCAAAAAGGAGGGAGGAAAGGAGAAAGAAATTGGCACTCCAGAAAAGCAAGTCATCCCTCCCTTTCGAGGATGATAATAACTCTACATGGGCTGTCCCAGTCGGCACCCAGAGAAAGGTCATATTTTGTGAAATCTGTTCTACTTACAACGATGCAGAATCCAATTATTGCTCATCCTGTGGTTCGTATATCACTTGATTGGGGAACGGTTGATATGACTCCGTCAGGAGCCTGAGCCGGGAACGTTATGGCCAGTAAGCGCGACTATTACGATATTCTTGAAGTAGACAAAGGTGCTTCAGATGACCAAATCAAACAGTCTTTCAGATCGTTAGCAAGAAAGTACCACCCCGATAAGAACCCCGACGACGAAGATGCGGAGACCAGATTCAAGGAAATCCAAGAGGCATACGCAATCCTTTCCAATCCAGAAGAAAGGAGAAAGTACGACGTCTTTGGACATGAAAGGCCCGGTGGTTCTCCATTTGGGTCTCGAGGATTCCAAGGGGTCGACATTAGTTTCGATGACCTTTTCGGAGGTGGCTTTGATTCAATTTTCGGCCAATTCTTTGGTGGCCAACAGACTGACAGAACACGTGGATCAGACTTACTGGTAAGGCACTCAGTTCCATTCCAGGCATCGATGGATGGATTAGAAGACGAAATAGAAATTGAGGCCCTGAAGGATTGTGATAGTTGCAATGGCTCGGGCTCCGCCAAGGAGGGCGGTTCACGTCAATGCCCTTCATGCGATGGTAGGGGGAGGATAGATGAGATTTCGATGATAGGCCCCTTCAGGCAACGAGTAAGGAAGGATTGCGCATCTTGTAGGGGTTCTGGACGACTGATAACCGACCCTTGTAATGGCTGCGGGGGTGATGGCAGAGCATTGCAAACTAACCGAGTCAAATTTTCCATCATGCCCGGAATAGTTTCGGGGAACAGACTTAGGATAAAGGGCCAGGGAGAGGCTTCAACCTCGCTCAATGGGAGTCCAGGCGACTTGTACATCGAAATCGATGTTGACTCGCATCCATGGTTCGAAAGGGACGGATCAGACCTTCTCATGGCTCTCCCTCTAAACTTCGCAGACTTGTCTCTCGGCGCAACGATTCATATCCCACATATCGACAATGATGACCTTACGATAACAGTGCCCCCTGGCTCCAATCCTGGAGAAACAATTTCGATCCCAGGTAGGGGATTGCCATACAGCAATCGTAGATCCAGAAGGGGATCGGTAACTGTGGTATTAAGACTAATTTCCCCTGTCAAATTCCCTCGCAAGTTGAAGAAAAAAATCGAAGAAATACGCATTGAATTGGAAGATTCCATTCCTTCAGTAGAAGAGCGGATTCGGGACGAAGCCAAATCTAGAAGAGGGCGCTGAGGAATCACTCTTCATCCATATCTATCGAATATGGTGGAACTGCTGCTATCGGCTTCCCTCCGACTAGACCTGAAATTTGCATATTTACCACTGGCGGATTGCCAAAAGTATCAATTTGCACAAATGTCGTAGTGCCCTCGTCTAAATCGCCCAAGAATACCTCATCATCCTTGAATATCATCTCCGGGACAACTTTCTGGATTGTGGCAATTTCACCCAAAGGTGAGAAGATTCTGATTGCAGCCATTTCCCAGCAAAAAGACTCCGTCCGTATCCCAACAAGAAATGAATTGCTAGAATCTCCAAATCTCCATACGCATATGTCGATATTTTCAGTAAAATGCCTAATCTCTGGCTCTCCCAGTTCCTTTGACAAGGTAATCCAAGAATCCTTCCCGAGTATCGATAGTGCTGCATTTATGTCCTCGCCGGCCATTGTTAGATCATTGTTCGAGAACCTATCACGAAGGGCATTCAAGACATGTCGCTCATTATCTTCCAATTCAACTGTCTTTTTAGATAGCAATAAATTACCCCTATTCCACCATAATACAATAACTAGTGGAAATATTAGGAAAAGTCCAGCAAATACATAGAACGGAGTAAACATCCTTGCCAAATCGACAAACTCACCCTCGTCATCGAAAGTCCCTCTATTTTCAATCGTGAACCGATATTCAACCCCCTCCTTGAAGTCGCCATTCCTCTCTAGTCTGATTGCATGTAATCCCGGATCAAGGCCCAATTCGCCGTCGTCACCATCAGCAAAATCAACTATTGACCAAGTGCTTTGATTAAGCCTCTGCACACTAATTCTGACCGATTCGTTATTTGAAACCCAGAATCCAACCATCGTCCAATTCGTTGAAGATATTTCCAAGGCAAATACATCGACAGAGTCATTCAATACGAAACTCCCCTTGGTTGTGGAATTGTTTGGAGAAATTACTTGCCATTCATCGCCTATTTCATCGGTTTCCCAAAGTTTCCCTGGAGCATCCCCGGACTCCTCAACTATCGAATCCTGCCCTCCTTCTCCGATGCAAGAAGTTGTGAAAATTGAAGCTATTATTAACGTGGCAATCACTAGTCTGGGCCCACGCATCATGCTTGGCAGAACAACTAGGTCTTAGAATCCTTCAAGCGAAATGCTTCCATGGACGGCCAATGGATGAGCGGCCAATTGGTAGGAGCGTAATCTCGAGGGATAGGTTCTCAAGACTATTTTCTCTAGGGGATCGCAATGACCCCACATCATTTGCTCCGGGACTAATAATCAGCGACTCCGATCCAGATTTCCCCGTTTCAATTGCTCCGTTTCACTCTTCGATGGATCATTCAATCGTGCCATCATCAATGAAGATTACAACTCGTTCAAATCTCTGTTTCCCTTTCGATTCTATAGATACATGGGAGGCTTCGCAGGGGTTAGTCCTGCCTCCTAGTTTGGTGGATTCAAACTCAGGAGAATTTGGTGCAGGAATAGAGTTGGTCCCAGTAACATGGAACTCATTACACCACGACCCATCTCTTCTTTCAATAGGGCTACAACCATCAGTGATAGTTTTGACAGACGCCCCCCAACTATCAAACAGCTCCGGTTTGTTGGAACAGGCTCTATTGACTGTAAGGACAAAGTTCCCCTCTTCTCTGATATGGGCACCGGGAATCGGGGGTCCGGACAACTGTGCGCTACTTTCCTGGATGGGTGTGGATATTTTCGACTTGGCTCGTTCTCGCCAATCATCTTCTTTGGGCGTACTACTTTCTGAAATCGGACCTAGAATTCCCGAACAATCAACTAACGAAAACTCATCTATGGAGTCCCAAAAGGAGATGTGGATAAGGGCTATTTCAGCTACTAGGTCAGCAATTAGGGATGGTACACTAAGGGACCTGGCAGAGAGGCAGAGTACATCCAGCCCTCGCTCAGTCGAGCACCTCAGGAGGCACGACCAACTCTCATTTGAGATTTCTAATGAATTGGGACTGTCCAGCAGTTCTGTAGATTTCGGGAAAATATTACGCTGTCATTCCTTCGAAAGTCGGAATGATGTTACAATTAGGAATTGGCGAGAATCAATATCCTCCGATTATGTGCCTCCTAACAGGCAACAAGACATTCTAGTCCTTCTTCCCTGCTCTGCAAAGAAGCCCTACCGACTCTCTCAAAGTCACTCAAGATTCAGGAGAGCAATTGGAAACTCACGTGCTCACGAGGTAATGGTAACTGCGCCATTAGGATTAGTTCCCAGAGATTTGGAAGATTTGTGGCCCGCGGCTCACTATGACATACCAGTTACTGGGGATTGGGACGAAGATGAATTGTCGATAATTAGGACAATGCTAAGCAGACTCGTAGAAAGGATAGGCTATTCCACAATAGTGAATCATTCTGGAATTGAATTAGATCTCGAAGGTATCGTTGTAATTGATACAAGGTTGGGGGAAAGTGCAGGTTCCAGTGAATCATTGCAAAGGCTCCAGGAAGCAATCGAATCCTCATTCCCAGAAGATGGGGGGGTAACCGATTTCAGCGTTAGACATGAGAAGATAAAATCAATTTCTAGATTCCAGTTCGGTTCGGACGAATGGCTTGATGGTTGCGAAATCAAGGGACGACCTCCAATTTTCACAATTTCAAAGGATGGCGTTCAGGTGGCAAAATGGGACCCTCGGAGGGGGAGATTCTTACTTTCTAAGTCGAGCCTTAAAATCATGAGTGAACTAAAACTCCTCAAGTCCGTGGAAATAAATCCCGAATCGGAATGGGTCGGGGACATTTTTCCAAGCATGATTACAAGCTATGATCGATCAATATTGGTGGGCGATGAGATTCTTGTCATACAGGGAGGGGAACTCATAGGATCTGCCAGAGCGGTTGCTCCGGGTTGGGAATGGCCCCAAGGTCCTGGTAAACTGGCAAAGTCTAGACACCGGCTCTGATAGCCAAGATCAAATTGATTTGGCGTAGCGGTTAAAGAGGGAGAGCAGGTCGCCCGGCTGCCAGAGGTATACATTTGTCAAGGATGCACAGCAAGGGAAAGGGATCTAGTGGTTCCAGCAAACCCCATTCGCAGGCACCTCCAGAGTGGTCAAATTCGGATAAGAAGGAGATAGAGGAGTTAATTTCTCAACTGTCCGATGAGGGCCACACAAATGCCACAATTGGAACTGTACTAAGGGACATGCATGGTGTTCCGGACGTAAGGCTTGTTACCGGGGAGAGAATATCTCAGACACTGAATAGGTTAGGGAAGAAATCCGGCCTTCCAGAGGACCTTATGAGCCTAATGCGACGTGCCCTGAGACTCATTGACCACATCTCTCAGAATTCCAAGGATATCCACAACAGGCGGCAACTGGAACTTTGTGAGTCTAAGATTAGGAGGCTCTCAAGGTATTACAGGGAGAACAACCAGATTGATTCGGACTGGACCTACAAGAGGGACCAACTAAGGCTAATGGTCGAGTAATCAGTAGTGATTTGTACTCGTCCCCAATCGAAAGATCGTGGAGTCACTCTTTGAGCACGATATCTTCTCTCAAGTAAGGGGCCCGATACAATTTTTCGCTACCGGCGAAAAAAGTCGGAATAAGAAAATCCTTCTTGTTTCAAAACCAGATTTGGAAGGCTCACTTTCATTGGCACCCATTGAAGCTGCCCTCCTGGATGCCAATATGCCATACAAGCGCCGATTCACCAATTCGGAACCCGATTTCTCTCCATTCATTCACATTTCACACGAAATCACCACGAAAAATATCGAACTCTCAGGTTTGTCTCTCTCTACAATTATTGTCGATGGTTTAAGGGGGAGTTTAGGAGATATGCGAAAGGGCCCACTCAGTGTCGTTGCCCAGGCCCATGCTCTTGCATTTGCACTGAATGATAAGAGCCACCGCCTTAGGAGGATGAGGCCATGGTTGTTGTCAGGGAATTGGATTAACGAAGCATTAGACACTACGTATGATCCTGTTTACTCATGCTTGAGGGACTACCTGTCTGCAGAGGGGTCAATTAGAGTAGTCCCTGTGCCGGAGGTCGAAAATATTCATTTCAATAATTATTCATGGATTGAACGTTTTGAGATAGAAGAAGCATCAAGGCTTTGGAGGGATTCAGATCTAGAAAAACGCGAGGAAATAATGGGGAGCCTGGTTAGTCCCGTTCTCAGATCCAGTTCTCCTTCAACAGCAAGGTCGGAGGAATTGCTATGGCACTGTGTTCTCGGTTCTGGTTGGGAATCAGACCTAGCCTCTCAAATTAGCGCAGCCAAGTCACTCTGGGAAAACAACTCTCCCCTCAAAGCAGCATCTAGTGTTGCAGATTCTCTTGTCTCTAAAGGGGAAATATCACTATTCGATACGGAGAACGCTGCCACAGCCCGAGCACTCGATTCTTAGTGGTCTGATATCCGACTCAACCGGATTCCTCTTCCCACAAGATGGACACTTCACTCTGCCACCTCTATTCGAATTTCTCAGACTTTGACCATCTTCAACCACTGGTGAAACAATAGCAGCAGGGAAAACAAGTAATACGCTTGAACCGACTACCCCAAGCACAATTGGCATGGGGAGGCCAAACCAATATATCGACAGAGAAAGTACCCCCAATACTCCAATCATTATCATACTGGGGACTCTAGTTCTCCTTTTTGTTAGGGCCATGCCAATTCCCAAGGCCAAGCATAAGGCGAAAACAGATATCATTGCAGAAATCAGAGGGCTGAAAAGAAGTGCATTTTTAGCTTCAAACTCAAGCCTAAAATCCGTATCCGCCTCTATATCCGTTTCCTCCAGGGTAAGTATCTCCATTACGACCCATCTTCTATGCATGTATTCTACTTCATCATTGTCTAGATTGACCCCGTCGAATCCAGACAGCATCCCAGTTCTAATTTCGAATGAAAGGTCCACCTTTTCCCAGTAATCATTCCCCCCGGGCCTGACAAAATCCTCTATCAGAGTCTGTCTCGAATCTCTCTCTATGCTGTAACTTGACTCAACATATATTGAAATCTCGTCGGAGTTGAATGCTCTGGATGGCCCCAGATCAATGCTTACTACCAAAGGGCCAAACTCTTGCGGATCAACACCAAATAAGGATTCAGAATTGATCTTTAGACCTTCTGAGAGGAATGACTTCAGATTCGACTTTGAACCCTTTAGATGACTCTCCAGTGCAGCTAACTCCGTATTGTCAACTCTTGCATTCGACTTCTCCGATGAGCTTACGGTATCTGAAAATGTGTTCAGATTCTTCCACCAGCTCTGGGATCCGAGACTCTTGTTTCCAATATTGTCAAGCCCCCATCTCATCCATTGCGACATTGCACCATCCAGTGAAATAGTGGTCTTTCTTTCAATCGAATTGCCATCGTATTTACAATTGACTTCAACCATAAGCGCCGAGCCACCTGTCCGCGGCGGTTCCTCTTCTGGGTACCAACTATTGTCTCCAGTGTCCTGTCCTAGAGTAATCTCGTGAATCTTATCAACGGTGATTACTAGTGAGTCCTGTAGTGAGATCTGGAAGTCTGTTCTTACAGTGCCCCCAGAACTATCTGGTTCCCATACAAATGTCACATCTACCCAATCTTCATTAGAATTCACAATCGGGCTTTCAGAAATCTCAACGTTCTGGACCATTAAACTACCAGAGGAACCAGTCCAAATCTTGTCGCCGAACCCGGAAGTCAGTCTTACCGGGAAGAAAACTAGGTTGCCTTTGACGCTAGCATCACGAATCATCACATCTACTATTGGGAATGAAAGTGATATTGCAGCATCAACCTCTTCAGAACCCCAATGGAAAACTATCCCGGACTCACTTCCAGGATTGGAGAAGATCAGACTCCTGACAGAAAAAATCACTTCTATCTTCTCGTTTTTGGAGACTTCACCGTCATTTACTTCTACATCCACTTGGAGCTCTCCAGATTCAGAAAGATAGACGGCGGGAATTTGCGAGGAACTTTCGTATGTGTCACCTCCCACCTTTACGACCACCGTCGCATTGGCCGATACTCCAGCAGAGTCAGAAACTTCGTATGGGATAGAAAAAGTCCATGTCCCGGAAGAGTAACTTGCGGATTCCCCCCATTCAATCAACCAAGAGCCAATTTCTACTTCCCCTAGGACAGAAGAGGTAACTTCGACGGACTTCTTTTCCTCCAAGTCAGATTTGAAAGGGGTCAGTTGTCCGCTGTCCGGATCACCAATTAGGAACAGATCGAACTCATCGGGAGACTCGCAGCAAGTATCGTTCTCAGCCGCTTGCGCATTGATTGGGGAGAAAAGAACTAAGATCAGCATCGATGAAAATATGGCCACATGCCTTGATCGGGAACGGTCCACGCTGCTCTGATTCATATCCTACCCTTCAATGCGACGCAATTACTGAGGGAAATTTGTACTCTTGCAGACAATTATCAATTTCACGACTAACCATGGAGCCAGACCAATTCCACCACTTCGCTGTCAATTCTTTCAATTTTGGCGAAACCGAATCTCTCAAACTGGTAGACATCCCCTAAGCACAATTCAAAATCTTCAATCACACCTTCCAATTCCCTGATTTCCTCGCCTTCTGGGACGAACATCTTTGCTCTTCTGGCAATGCCTTCAGGAAGCCAGTGTATTATTGGTCGACCATCGCTCCTATCAAAACCCTCAATCTCTGCATTAGATCCTTCAATCTCAATATCGGCGAAGTCTTTCAAACGCAGCTTCCCCTCGGTGAAATCCTCCTCCTGGATGAAAATATGATTTCCGACACCCCACTTCCTAGTTCCTGGAATGGCTCCTTCTGGGTGCCGAGGAATGCTTGCTTCAGAGGTTGCATCTTGACTTTGTATCCCGATCAGAATGGGGTTGCAGACGAAAAATCTTCTTTCACAAAGACCGTCAATATTTTTCGAATTGAATGTCTCTAAAGTTTGCATTGAAATAGAAATATCCTTTTGTGTAAGGCCAATTTCACTCCAAAGGGAAATTAGTGATTCTGGCTCAAAACCCCTTCTTCTTAGTGCCCTCAGAGTAGGTAGGCGCAGATCTTCCCATCCCTCATAGTCTCCCTTTTTGATAGAAGATGACATGCCAGATGTAGAAAAACCTCCAAACTCGTGAACCTTCACCCTACCCCAGTAAAGTGTCTCTGGATATTCCCAACCGAAGTGTTCGTACAGTAATTTCTGTTTCCTCGTGCTGTCCATTAGATCCTTCCCCCTAATAATGTGCGTAACTCCTTGTTCGTGATCTTCTACAGCACTCTGGAAGTCCAATAGAGGCCAAACCTTGTATTTGCTTCCAACTATTGGGTGGGGCGAGTGCTGAATTCTAAGTGCGGGCCAGTCTCTAAGTGCAGGATTGGGAAGATCCATGCTCGTTTTTACGCGAACAACGGAACCTCCCTCCAGTATCTTGCCTGAATTCATTGATTCCCAATCTTCCAAATTCTCCGAAATAGCCCTTACCCTGCACGGGCAGTCCATTTTTTCCTCTCTGAATTTCCGAAACTCTTCTGCAGCACACTGACAAACGTATCCGTGCCCGTCAGCAATCATCTTCTTTGCCCGTTTGAGATATACCGGCATCCTTTCACTAGCTCTAATGACAATATCAGCAGCCCTTCCCGACAACCACTCGAAGTCCTCTTCAATCCAACTATATGCTTCCATCAAAGGAGGTTTGATCTTAGTATCTGTATCGTCAAACCTGAGTACAATTGTCCCCTCGTATTTTTCCGCATAACTGGAATTAATGACTACTCCCCTAGAATGACCAATTGTCAATGGCCCATTTGGATTGGGTGCAAATCTAAGTACGACCTTTGACGTATCTCCAGGAAGATCACGAAGTCCATCTTTCTTCTTGTGCTTCTCTCTCCGTAGAGCTTCTGGGTCGATTCCTTCAAGCTCATCTCTAACTACCTCGAGTCCCATTTTTTTAGCCAATGAATTAGCCTGTTCCACTTCGTAATCAATTAGAATCATGAGATCCTTAGCATTAGGGCGGAGGTCAGATCTCTCTCCAAGAACTCTTCCTAGGACACTTCCAGACTTCCCTTCTCCAGCATATTCTATTGCGTTCTGTAACGCATATTTCCTTACGGTTTGCTTGACCTCTGGACCAAAGTCACCAGCATCTCCCATGTTTCTCGAACAAACCACACAATGATTGCATTTCACCGTTCTTGCTAATTCCATTCGTCAAGAGCCGATTGGATGCTATTGCCAGCTTCATTGCTTCTTGGTGGAATAGGTATTCGATGGTGGCTCAACCATGCCTTCTCAACATTTTTCCACTTTCTTCTAAGGCAATCCTCGGGAGAATCCCTACTACATAGTTCCTCAATTGCAGCCTTTGATTTGGGATCCGATGGATATCCTGAGCCTAGATCAATACCCAATTCTTCGGATAACTTCTCTATAGCACCATCTCTGTTAACTTTGGCAATAATGCTAGCCGCCCCCGTCACTACATCTTTGGAGTCCATCCTATGCTCCGAGAAGATTTTGAAATCCCCTCCTATCTTTTTCATGGATGAAGACACATTTCTTCCAAAACGCTCGGCATCTACATCACAAGCATCTAGGAATACGCTGAATCCAAATGAACTAGGGGCCACCTTTGAAATCGCATCGGCAAAAGCCCTAACCTCTAGAGAATTAAGAGTTCCAGATTCCATCCACAAATCAATGCTAAGCGCATCGCAGGTGATCAAACCAATTCCCCAATCCCTTTTTTCTGAAATGGCGATAATTTCGGAGTGTATCGTCTCCCTCTTTCTTTTGGCAAGATTCTTTGAATCATCTACGCCTAACTCTGTTAGAATCGCCCTATCATCTGCTGGGATAGAGAGTGCACATACTACCAAGGGGCCTATGGCTGGCCCCCTTCCTGCTTCATCAACTCCAATGTGGCGGATTCCCATGTTACCGTCAGCCACGCCAATAGACATCAAGACTATTACTTATAGACTCAAAATAGGGAAAGTATCATGCGTGCGTGCTCCGCTCGCAGGCCATGGGACCAATATGGCCCTTCAAGAAGAAGAAACCGGCAAAACCGGCTATTTCACGAACAAATTACATGACGAACGTAGTTCAGTATGAGAAGAAATCCGGAAAGAAAGACAGTAAGAATGGAGACAAAAGCCACCTGGAGAATAAGAAATTCCTGGATGCAAAGAAACTTTTGTCAAACGATAAAGACGACTAGGAAACCGGATCGGGAATCAGTGTTCCAACTAATTCCAGATTTATTTCACCTGCCTGAATTGGGGACTTTATTCCAAATTCCCCGCTCACCTCGGGAGCAATTTCCCCAAATTCCCCGATACTCTTTCCCTTAACCATAATCTGACTCCCTCTGCCAGTAATCCAAGGCCCATGACCCGGCTCAGTGGGTACGAACTCTACATCTCCATCATTGGCCCCCAGGTCTCTAATTAGAGCCTGCGCAATTCCCTTTGACGAAGTGAAACCACTTCCGACTTCCGCACACGTCCAAGCACCTCTTCGACTATTTCTAAAACCCCTAACAACTGTTCCTAATTCATACACCCTCTGAGGCAATTCGTGATGTCTATTCGCCGCTAGTAGTCTTAGCAATGAAGGAAGAATATTCTGTCTCAGAATTGTGTGTTCTGAAGTTATTGGATTGGAAATCAGAGCTATGCCATCCCCCCTGGGCCATCTCACGATTTCAAATTGGTCTCTTTCGTTCGAAAGTGTCAGACTTTGCACTTCCTGAAGTCCGCAGGCCCTCATACTCTCCCCAAATCTCCTATCTAGATTTGACGAAACGAGGGGTATCGCATCTAGATGCGTCCTCGACAGAATTTCTGGTAGATTTTCGAAACCATACCCTATGGCAATATCCTCTACAAGATCAACCGGGTGCATGATGTCACTCCTCCAGCGAGGCATCGAAATAATGTGCTCAATCTCCCCAACAACACAGTCTGCCCACCTTCCCCTCTCATGGGGGCCATCAGTAACAGTTTGACTTGCCTCTAGTCTTCCACCCATCTTGGCAATTGCTCGTGACAACTCTTCTGAGTCCAAATCCAAGCCTAGGATCTTTCTAATCAGGCTATCCGGTACACGATGCTTCCGTGCTTCTCCGTTGGGAACTCGAACACATTCATTGTTCGATTCGGTCAACTCGATGCTCTCAACCATGCCCCCCCTTTCTGCCAAAGAAAGACACACCAGTAGTAAGCAAGATTCACATGCCCTAATATCCCAACCAGTTACATCGATGAAGAAATCTTCAGTCCCCTCATGCACAGTTGTATGGCTTCCGTTAATTATGGGCGGAAATGATAGAACTTTATCCTGCGAATCCAAAATAACCGGGAATCTATCCATCCCATCCATCAGATGCGAATACTCTACTCCTTTCGGATGTTCTTCCAGAATCTTCCTGATAGTCATCTCTTCTGAACAGGCAAGCGGTGTAAAAGAGAAATTTGATTGTACGGTTGTCGCCCTAAAGGGGGGTTTCAGAGAAGTTAGGTCGTGTACACCGATAGATGCGAACCTTCTCTTCCTACCCAATGTCAAGTGTAGTTTTTCTTGATGATCCATCAGAGATTGAATAAAATCTTCTCTTTCCTCCGTATTGGAGCCAGTATCCACGCCTCTGACAACTGCGCCCAAGACTATCGGCCTCACATCTGCCAATTCGGCGGATACCGTTAGCCCGATTTCCCCGGAGATAACTGGCAAGTTGACATCCACTTCAGCCCTTGAAAGGAATGTACGTGAAGCCCTTGCAATCGCCTCATGGCTCAGAAGATCCGGCCTGTCCGGAAAAACTTCGACTTCTATAGAATCTTCGCTATTGCCATCTACCGGGCAACCCAATTCCGGCAACCATTCCGACCATTCTTCGGCAATATGGCTAGTCCCGTGAATATTCTGAATGTAACCGAGGACTGAGTGTTTGAAATCGAGAGTTGGAATTTGCTCACCTCAGATCTAACCACATCTTTAGGGGGCGGCCATACCCAACCAACCTCAGGCCAGAAATTGAAGCGGTATCATAATTATTGGCTCTAAGGTTCCTCCTTCCAATCCTCTCGATTCGATCCACCCCTATTTCCCTCATCCAGCTACGAATGCCTGTGGCTAACTCGCCTATCTTTGAATCCAAGTCACTTTCTGGGCAGGGGGATACCAATGCGGTACATCCCGATGCCACAGCAATGATCAGATCCTTAGCATCTGGTTGGTGCAGAACTTCGATCATTACAAATTTCCCCGTCTCTCCAATTCCCATGGCCTTAGAAGCCAAACCAATTTTTGGCAGTACAGACGCCAATCGAGAACCACTCCTCGTTGCACAGTTAACCACTGCACCATCTAATTCCAAGTCCATTACAAGTCTGAAAAGCCGTTCTATTCTGTCTATCCTTCCCCTGAGCAATATTATCGAATTGGTTCTCATCCTACTTCGAAGTGATATCACCATGGCTTCTATTTCCGCATCATTCAATCCAGGGAAGTCTGTTATGTCGAAAACAATGCCCGAGCAATTTTCGATATGTTCGACAGCCCCATAGAATTCATTTTTCCCAACCAATAGCAAATCTCCATCTCTTGCTTCCGCCCTTACAATTGCCGGTGAATCCACTCCCTTCCATTTTTCAGAACCAATTGCTGTCTCGCAAGAAATTATCCATGGAATTTTCAATAGCGACCCTCCCGAATCTGCCTCTTCTTGAACTAGAAGAGTGTAGTGATCAAGTGGAGCATTATTGGATAACGAGTCCTCATTTGGATACAGTGAAATATTTTCAAAACCTTCAGAGATGAAATATTCTGCTACCTCATCACCAGTTGTCAAATTGGCCCCAGGCTCCAAAACCAAAGCATCATTATTCAGCGATAATCCCATAGGTTCTAGCATTTTAGAGAACTCAGAAATTTCTGATTTCTTTATCGATCTCATTTCTACGCCATCCGGGGGCGGGGGGCAACTGCCAGAAATAATGATCCTGCCACCATTCATTCCTACCCCCGGCTCCGAGCCAACCGAACCCATTACCAGGATGGTTCCGCCCGACATCCCAGCCCCTAACCGATCTCCCGAATGCCCCCTGACTAGAATCATTCCTTCCGACATAGAGGCCCCAGCTTCATCTCCTGTGGAACCTTGAATGGAGATCTCGCCTCCAGCCATCGCAAATCCAGCTTTGTTGCCAACATCCTTCTCCACGACTGTCTTCCCTGATTGGTGGAATGCCCCAAGCATAGAACCGGCACTCCCCCTTAAGGTCAAAGTACCTCCACGATTTGCTGCTCCAACACAATCTCCAAGCGTTCCAAGACACAGTACCCTTGCACCCTCCGGCAAGTGAGTCATTACTCCAAATTCTCCGTCTTTGGGCCTCTCATCGCCAGCCCGGCCCCAACCAATTTTTACTGGCCGATTCTGCTCTAATGCCTGCTCTAAGTACCTGTCTAGGTCATTGTTGAGTTTCAAACTCTTATCGACAATTTCCCTCAGTCCATCGCCCCCTGCATTACTATAGATTCAGAAAGAGGCGACTCATTATTGACTCTTGCCGAATTCGCTATGTTCATAGGCATCCTTCAGACGTAGAATGGTCACAGGCAAACACATGGGGAATTGAAAATGGGTTCCATAAAGGTGGCAATAAACGGTTTTGGAACAATAGGCAAGAGAGTTGCCGATGCAATAGACGCACAAGAAGATATGGAAGTTTCAGGAGTTACGAAAACAGGTCCGAGTTTTGGTTGTGAGCTTGCAATCAAGAAAGGATTCCCCCTATACTGCACGTTTGACGATGACGATAGGATTTCACAGTTTTCGAAGAAGGGTTACTCTTGCGCAGGGGGGCTTTCTGATTTGCTTGCTATTTCAGATGTCGTTGTAGACTGTTCTCCCGGAAAACTAGGTGCAGAAAACCTCGAGAAATATCAATCTGCGGGAATAAAGTACATCTTCCAGGGCGGCGAAAAGCACGAATTAACGGGATTGTCGTACACTTCGTCAGCTAATCATTTGGAAAATTTGAATGCAATTGGTACGAGGGTTGTTTCTTGTAATACCACCGGCCTGTCTAGGACCCTTGTGCCTCTCTTCGAACACTGTGGGTCATTGAAGGTTGAATGCACGATGATTAGGAGGGCTGCCGACCCAGGAGACTCGGGGAAGGGTCCAATCAATGCAATCAAGCCTGTACTGAAAGTACCAAGCCATCATGGCCCAGACGTGATGACCGTTAAACCTGAGATTGAAATTAACAGCCTTGCTGTAGCCGTGCCAACTACGATAATGCACGTCCATAGTATCATTGCTGATCTCCCAAAGGGGCACGGGCTAGATACAGATTCCATTCTACGAATGTGGACTGATACTCCACGAGTAATTATCATGAATGGTTTGGAAGATCGGATTCCTACAACTGCAGAAGTAATGGAGATGGCTCGTGACATTGGTAGAAAATGGGGCGACTTGCATGAAATCTTCGTTTGGGAAGATGGCGTGAAACTAGTCGGCGACAGACTCTACTATTTTCAAGCGATTCATCAAGAGAGTGATGTTATCCCTGAGAATGTCGATTGCATCAGGGCATTGATGGGCGTGGAGGGGGACTGGCGCAAATCCGTCCTAAGGACCGATGAAGCAATCAGTCGTTATTACTCAACATAAGAAATAAAATAAATCACACAGTCTCAATAGTCAAAAGAGAATCTTGTCTCCGAATGACGAATGACTGCCACGAAATCGGTTTGTTTTGTCATCGCCATCTTCCTTTTCTCTGTTGTCTCTCATTCCCTTTCTCCAGAGCCACGTTTCGAAGACGATCCCATTCCCCAATCATCTGAAAGTAAAAACGAGAGTAGGTGGAATCAGTTCGCAAATCCAGTTTCTAGTGATTACAGAATCTCCGAAGCGTCTGGTATTATTCATTCACCATTCGGAATCTCCGACCCGCTGATACAGGGTCTACCGTTGGGGCCGTGGCAGATCATAGGTCTGCAAGGCCCCTTTGACACGAGATTGCATATTGTTCAATCCATGAGTGCCGATTTGTTTGAATTAGAGGAATCCCTTCAATCATTAGGGATCGCAATCATTGACCATATTCCAGATGATTCTGTGGTAATTAGCCTCTCAGAAGAGAATTCAGATGAAGAAATTTCTCGAGTGCAGAATTTGCCACAAGTTCGCTGGGCCGGGCCTATGCCGTCTGCTTGGAAGATTTCCAATACCCTTCTCCCATTAATTCAATTTGAAGGGACTCTAATTGACCTTGATGTCACGCCGTCTTCAGCAAATTCGCCCGAGGATCACATCGAACTAAATGATGAAATAAATTCCCTAGCAGGCACTCTGCACGAATCTTCTCATTGCGACCTACGACTATGCCAGATAAAATCTGCAAACCCTTTGTTGGTAATTTCATTAGCATCTGACAATAGGGTCTCTAGGGTCGAACCAGGGCCAATTCTTTCCATCCAGAACTCAAATGCCAGCATCATTTCAGGAGTTGAACTAGCTAGGACTATGTCTGTAGGAAATCTAACAGGTTTGGGGGAAGTGATAGGGATTTCCGACACAGGGCTTGATTCGGATCACGGAGACTTCGATGGAAGGCTTCGAAGCCCCGTTTTCAATTTGTTCGGGCCTGACAATTCTGGAGCCGATTCAAACAGCGGACACGGCACCCATGTGACATCTACGCTATTGGGGGATGGTTCTGGAGACTCAAATTCCACTGGCATCGTCCCAGAGGCTACTTTCCACTTTTACCAATTAGAGGTGGATAGCTCAGGAATACTGGCAAGATGGGGTTCATTGTACGAAATGTTCGAGCACTCCCTGATGAATGATGCACACATTCACACAAACAGCTGGGGGAGTGAAAACCTAGTTGGGGACTACACCTCGGATTCTCGCTCAATTGACTGGTTTACCAACGACTATCCTGAATTCCTGGTGGTCTTTTCTGCTGGCGATATGGGGGTTTCTGGTGTTTCCTCTCCAAGCACTGCAAAAAACGCACTTTCCGTAGGAGCTTCAACAACTGGAGCCTTCGAATCAGAACCGATAGGGTCGATTTTTGCAGAATCATCCACTGGTCCAACTTCCGATGGGAGAATAAAGCCCGATTTGGTTGCACCAGGGGTTATGATATGTTCAGCAAGAGCCCAAGAAGCGGACCTTGCCACTGGTGGAAACTGCTCGAATTCGTTGCATCCAGACGGCTCCACCCCGATGTACATGACAATGAATGGAAGCTCGATGGCTACTCCCGTCGTGGCCGGAGCATCTGCTATGGCCAGAGAGTTCTTGAGGGAAGAAGTTGGAATATTGACTCCCGGATCCGACCTTATCAGGGCATTATTGGTTAATGGGGCCGACGATATCGGCGAGCAGAATATTCCAAATCCCCGTGAAGGATGGGGGCAACTCAACATCTCTAACAGCCTCTTCCCGAAAAGCGACGGCGTAAATTTATCTGTATTCTACGATCAAGAAAGGCAGCTAATGCCGGGTCACAGTTTCATCTACACATTCGATGTTTCTGGCACCAGCGGAATGGACGTAACTCTGGCTTGGAACGATTTGGAGGGTTCCGCTTCTGCAGATCAGAACGCCAGCCGTCTTGTCAACAACCTCGATCTTGTGGTGTCCTCTCCGTCCGGGGAAGTTTACAATGGGAATAATTTTGCAAACGGGATTAGCCAAACCTCCGGTTCCAATACCGATCAACTCAACAACCTTGAGAGGGTAAGGCTCGCTTCCTCCGAATCAGGCACATGGTCCATACAAGTCGGTCATGCGGGGGGTTTCGCTCAAAAATTCTCATTGATCTTATCTGCCGATGCAGAAGAGCTCCAAGAAGCCGACCTTACAGTAGTCCCCAACTCAATCTTCACATCAGAAAACAGCCCTCTGAAGGGTGACACAATCTCAATGCAACTTTCTTGGATCAATCAGGCTGCTGCACCTACCGGAGAATACTCAATCTCTCTTGAGGACATTACTGACGGCACAGAAATTGGAATCCAATCAATGCCATCATTACCTGGCGGAGGAATAGAGACTTTTTCGATATACCATTCATTTTCCACTACTGGGACTCACATAGTCCGACTCACACTTGATCACTTTTCGGAAGTTGATGAACTAAATGATGAAAATACCGGGTCAAATAACAATGTGTTTGATATCGAATTGGATGTCACTGAGATAGGCGTCCGAATCACCCCCCTCATGGCCGATGGTTCACACCCCTCTAACTTCCAGGAATTAGAATCCGCGAAGTATCAGAATATCGATCCAAGCCAAGTAAGTTGGGCCGAATACCAACTAGAACTCTTGAATGAGGGAACTTCCGAGATTACAGTAGAACTCACAGCGTCTGCCGTACAAATAATCGATGACTCAGGAATAATGAACGCCCCATTGGATGAATGGTCCCGTACTCTAAGTGACGCAGGTCCATGGGTTCTATCCCCATTCGGAGAAGATGGGGATAGAGTAGTAATTTCATTGAATCTGACCGATGAAGACGCAGATTTAGACAGTCGCTTCGCTCTTCCTGGACTTTTTGTCAGCGACATCACCCTGAGGGACAAGATGGCGCCAACAACCTTCCATTCCATTCGCCTCTCAGTAGAAATAGATAGGGTGGAGGGGTTAGTCACAGTCCCTGCTGGGACCGAGGGCCTTGGTTCTAAGCCAAACGCCTTCGCTCTATTCACTCTATCAATAAAGAACGTCGGAAACGGCCCGACCGAATACAGTATTTCTTGCGAGACATCCGATCGTTGGATCATCCACGTTGGTAGCAGCCAAACATCTGAGATCACTATCGGGCCACTGAGCAGACTACAATTCGTACCAGTGCAGATTCGCGTCAAGGTCCCGCCAGCCTCTTCTGGATTATCTGCTGGAGATTCGAACATCGTCACTTGTTTGACTACATCTGTGAACGACCCCAATTTATTCACAATCGAGACAGCTGTGGTCGAAGTTCTAGAAAGCACAGATTTCTCTACTCAAATTTCCGACTCTAACGGTATCGATTTTGGACCAGTAGCTATTTCAGATTCGAGAGCCGTTCTGAATGGTGAAACCGTAACTACGATATTATCGATATCCAATCGGGGAAACATTCCACTTGATTTCCAAATTCGTGCCCTTTCCTCAAGCAATACTTGGCCAATACAAGTATATCTTTTCGATGACGAACCTCCTTCTGGCGAAGAAACAAATGCCGAATTAAATGTGCTACCTGGTGCTGAGTCAAGACTGATTGTACGCACCATAGTGCCCCTAGCAGCCGAAAAGGGCGATAGAAACACGATCACAGTCAAGGTCACATTGGGTGATACAATAGTTACCAATGCTACAGTGTTGGAAGTTAGAGAAATTACTACTCTTGATGTCCAGAGCGAAGGAGGATTTTCAATCGCACTAGGGCGCGACGGAAACTCAAATATTTTACTCCATAATTTGGGCAACGTCCCCCTCCTAATCGACCTCACAATGGGGACACTTCCAGAAGGGTGGTCTGGCGGATTTTTGACAGGAAAAACATTCACGATGGACATGAATCGGGAATCAATTATCACCATTGGACTCCAACTCCCGAGCGGAACTCCGGCCGGAACCTTGTCACAGAAGGTTCCTGTATTGATCGAATCAACCTCCCCTAGTCTGTCCAAGGAAACGATTACTGTGGAGATTGAGGTTTCTGTCCTACCGTCCATTTGGATCGATTTACAAACCAACTCGGCAAACTTGCAAGGAGTTGCAGAGGGGGAAGAGTCTACATTTACTTTGGAAGTGAATAATCTCGGAAACACTCCTTCTGGAGTCTGGCTAGATTACGATGCCCCGAAGGGATGGGATATCTCATTCGAACCATCTACGATAGAAGAAATAAGTTCAGATGAGATGTTCGAAATTACAGTAACCGTCAAGCCAAGTAAATCTGCTGAAGACGGGCTAAATCAGCTACTAATTTACGCAAATACCACATCGGATGACGGCCAAATCACAGTTACTCAATCTTCCTTGGCCATCGATATCAGCAAGTTGAAGTCATCCAATAAGGGTGGAATCGCCGGAGTTTTCGAAGCATTGGGACTTCCAGCGTGGTCAATTGCCTTGGTCTTCTTTGCGACCCTAGTCGGAGCCATCTCTATTGGAATTAGAGCACGACAAGAGTTCATGCCAGTAGGTTCAGAAGAGGATTTGATTCCACGTGGCTCGGCCCTACAAGCCGGAACCAAGGCAGAGAGAAGGGCAGCAGCACTGGATACTTCTACCAAGGGGGATGTTGTAACGGGAGGGGTCTCAAAAACTGAGATTCAAGATGCCCTACAGTCCACTGTTCCGACATTGCCAACCCATCAGGTGCCCGAGGGAGCACTGCCCCTCCCGCTCTCTGGACTTCCAGATGGATGGACAATGGAGCAATGGGTCGCATACGGTCATCTTTGGTGGGAGCAGAACGGACCTTAGGGCGGTTCATTTTTCCGTACCATCCCACGCCCTCCGGTCATGCGGGGATCAATTGTGTTGTTCGGGCCGCCTGGAGCTGGCAAAGGTACACAGGCGGAAATAATTGTGGAGATGACAGGAAAACCACAGATTTCCACAGGGGATATGCTACGTTCTGCAGTTTCTCAAGGCTCAGAACTAGGTCTGGAAGCAAAGGAATATATGGAATCGGGGCAACTCGTCCCAGACCAGGTAATTATCGGTTTGATCCAAGATAGACTTGAGGATCCAGATGCATCTAATGGGGTTCTCTTCGATGGTTTCCCAAGAACAATCCACCAAGCGGAAGCGCTCTCTGAGATAGCCGAGGTATCTGCTGTGATAGCAATAGAGGTTCCAGATGAAGAAATCGTAAACAGAATCGTTGGAAGGAGGATGGATCCAGAAACAGGTGAAATTTATCACGTCTCATTCAAACCACCGCCCCCCGAACTGATTAGTAGGCTTGTACAGAGAAAGGACGACAATGAGGATACGGTCAGAATGCGCCTAGCGGCATATCATGATCAGACGAAGCCCCTCGGCGATTGGTATAGCAATATGGGCATCCTATCAACCATAGACGGCACTGGTTCAATTGAGGAAGTTAGCAAATCGGTGGCAAAAGCAGTTAGAAGCCTATGAGGTAAAAATGGCTGGAAGAGGAAGACGTTCTAGAAAGCGCACCTCCGATAGAAGAAGGGATGCAGAAGAAGCAATTAGGCATCTTTCTTCTTCTCTAAATAATCGCAACGGAGGAACTACCCATGTGGCAGACAACGCAGCGCGGCAGATCCTCGCTATCGGAAAGAAGCACGGAGTAAGGCCGGGTTCAGAAATCAAAAGAAAGATATGCCGGAGTTGTAAAATATCCCTAACACCTGGAATTAACTCAAGGTTCAGGGTTTCCTCGAAAAAGCTAATCATCACCTGTCTCGAATGTGGTAGAATGGAACGACATGGCCCCAATTTCGGAGGCCCAGTAAATGAGTAAAGAAATACCCAGAAGAATCGTAAATATGTCCAAGGGCGAGGCTCTCGAAGTTTCCGTTAGGATCGGAAGGGTAGGGGCAACTGAGTCGGTAATCTCTGAACTTTCGGATCAACTATCAAGAAAGAACCTCGTCAAGGTGAAGGCAAACAAAGGGACAACATCTGACAGGCAACAGAGAAACTCATTATTTAGAGAAATAGCCGAATTGACCGGATCGACTCTGGTTTTCCAGCGAGGGAACGTTGCTGTTTTCTGGTCCGGCAAGTAGGGCATTCTAACTCCTCAGAGAAATTTCAAACTGATAAAATTGAAGTGTTTTGGAGGACTCGTAGCCAGCAGTCTCATATTCAAATAATCAGAGGGATGCATAATGGCCATCGTCAAGACAGTACGGAGCCGAGTTACCTTTGCCGCATATGCCCTTCTGCTGCTAATGCTTTTCATCCCCTCTGTCCTAGCCGCTTCCTCTCCTTCTGGATTATGGGAGCCGCCAGAGATGCCGAGCTGGGCCGTGCCTGCATCGTTCGCCATTCTAATAGCCGTCTACACACTGATTATTTTCGAGGTTGTACATAGGGCGCTTGCCGCTGCCCTGGGGGGAATAGCAGCCGTTGTCGCCCTGCATGTCATCGGCGATGGCCCCGACCTCGGAACCATAGTGACCTGGATTGATGAGGAAACAATCGGATTATTGATTGGCATGATGATAATAGTCGACATATTGGGAAAAACTGGGGTTTTCGAGTGGGCTGCAGTGTATGCCTATGCTCTCAGTGGAGGCTCTATTTGGAGGCTTTCTGTTATTCTTTGTACTATAACGGCCATAGCCTCCGCATTCCTTGACAATGTCACGACAATCCTCCTCATGGTCCCTGTTACCATACAGATAGCAAAGGTACTCGACTTGGAACCAGTTCCACTGATAATCGCAGAAGTAATGTTTTCCAATATTGGAGGGGCAGCAACACAAATCGGCGACCCCCCGAATATTATCATCGGTGCCCAACTATCTTCACAGGCTCTATCTGACACCGGCTTAGCAGATCAGGGAATCACCTTCCTTGATTTCATCATCCATGTTGGGCCAGCAGTGGTAATCACAATGGCACCATCCTTCTGGCTGTTATCCAAATTGGAATCCGACGGTTTATCAGGTGAGAAACATCGTAACATCGACTTACTGAGGCTAAGGTATGGTATCAAGGATGTACAGCTGCTAAAGAAATCGGGTGCGATTTTAGCATTAGTCATCATATCTTTCTTTGCACACTCAGCATTCCACCATCCGTTACTGACCGTGGCCACAATAGCGATAGGTGGTGCTGTTCTGATGCTTTTGGTAACATCCCCGCACCACGTAGAGGAACAATTAGATGCGGTTGAATGGACAACAATAATCTTCTTTGTGGGTTTGTTCATAATGATTCATGGCCTTGAGAACATGGGCATGATTGACACTATAGCGGACGGTATTTCCAATACCATAAAAGGGTCCTCAGAGCAAAATAGGCTGATGGTTTCGGTACTTTTGCTTCTATGGGTTTCAGCGATTGCCTCGGCATTTATTGACAACATTCCTTACACTGCCACCATGGTTCCAGTGGTAATCAAACTAGCAGAAGATCCAGAACTGGGCTTGGAACTGGCACCTCTCGCATGGGCATTAGCACTAGGGGCTTGCTTGGGTGGAAATGGCACCATAATCGGGGCTTCTGCTAACGTTGTTGCTGCTGGCCTTGCAGAGGAATCTGGTCATGACATATCTTTCAATAGATTCTTCAAAACAGGATATCCAATAATGCTCCTGAGTGTAGCACTGGCGACGGTCTACTGCGTAGTAAGGTACGCAATTCAGTGGAATAATGGGCTTATTCCGGCAGTTATCATAGGAGCGATGATGTTGGCATCTTTGGCACTCACGCCAATGATCTACGGGCCACCTCCCAGAGAGTCAAAGATTGATTATGAGTTGGAGTGAGAAAATGGATGAGATAATCAACACTGCATGCGGAGTTTGTGGCATGGAACTTCATCAAATCGGCATATGTCCTGCTTGCGGACATAATCAAAATACCCCGGATTATCAAGAAGAAGACACCGGACAGATAGAAATTGATTTACCCTATGGGATCGATTTTGCTCCTCCGATTATAAAACAAATACGCATACCATACGGGATAAATGACGCCCCATAATACTCTATATTTCGTCATTTTACATCATTGTTCTTCGTTGTACCATGTGGCTATTCCCCCGTCTTATTCAAATACCATTGGTCGGTCGCAAGCCTGCTTTGTGCGCTCTGATAGATTGCCTATCAGGGTAAGTGGTTGAGGCTGCTGCGCCCTGCGGGGAGACGTAGTGGCCCGAGAAACCAGAATTGATATGCCTGGACACCAGAGGCCTCACAATAGTGAGTACCAAAAGAAATAATGATGCTACAACCCAATTGGGGGATGGCTCGGCTCGAGAGCCGACGAAGGTCGTGACAAGCTGCGATAAGTCGCGGGGAGAGGCATGAATCTCTTTGATCCGCGAATTGCCGAATTGGACCTCCTGACATTAGTCATTCCTCGTTTTAACAACGTAGGAAAGGGAACCCCCCGAACTGAAGCATCTCAGTAGGGGGAGGAAAAGAAATCAATTGAAATTCCGTGAGTAGTGGCGAATGAAAACGGAATAGGACAAACCGAATCTCCTTGGGAAACCTTGGAGAGATGTGGAGTATGGACACTAGTAGCCTAAGTCCGGGAAGTAGAAGTCGTCCTGGAACGGCGCACCATAGAGGGTGAAAGTCCCGTATACGTGCCGGATATGGCCATGTAGTGGATCCTGAGTAGCGTGCGTTGGATATCGCGCGTGAATATGGGAGGCAGAGACTTCCAATCCTAAATACTACTCGAGACCGATAGTTGACAAGTAGCGTGAGCGAAAGCTGAAAAGTATCCTTAGCGGGATGTGAAAAGAACCTGAAACC
>Ga0207993_1000034_pt1 | contig 59835 bp, 49 predicted proteins | sample ETN01SmetaG_2_FD_185791 | JGI IMG/M metagenome (GOLD analysis project Ga0207993, IMG submission 185791) | Marine microbial and viral communities from oxygen minimum zone, Eastern Pacific Ocean - ETNP2014F12-01SV265 (SPAdes) (version 2) | ecosystem: Environmental > Aquatic > Marine > Oceanic ...
ACAGTCACAAAAGAAGACGTAGAAAATGTTATAGAAGTATTGTATACAGATTTTATAAAACCCAAAAACAATGGATTTAATAGATTTTTACATAAATATTTTATATAAAATTTAATTATATGTTCTTATATTGCAAGTCATTGTAAGTATTGTGTTATTCTTTAATTTATGATTGTTATCTTTGAATTCTATTGTATGAAGGGTATGTCTACATCCATTTGCAGCATATTCAAGCGTAAGTAAATATTTTGAATGAACCGTTGGATATTTACTAAATGTTGAAAAAGAACAAAGATGTAATTCTATTGTATTTGGTTTTAAAAATGGCAACTTAAGACTAAAAGGCCCACTTAATTGTTTTATTTTGGTATTTTTTTTTGTATTTTCTAAATCAATGATCTTCAAAAATAGTTTTTTTTTCTTTTTGAATTTTTTATTGAATTCATTTATGTAGTTCCAACTTATAACATCTATAAATATTGCAGATTCACTTTTCATAATTTCTTTTGTAGATTTCCATTTTGTTAGTACATTTACCCCCTCTTTTTTAAAATATTGAGTAGTATTCTCATCGTCGATTAATTTTTTTACGTATCCGTTCTCTAGATTTGTATGTTTTATTATCGTATCTGTAAACATATAATTATATTTCCATATCTCAATAGATATTTTTGGTAGATATCCAAAAAATATAGGAATCTCTAAATCTTTCCAAGATATTTTTTTAAGGTTATACATATAGTATAAATAATTGCTTTCTTTTTCCCAATTGCCAAATATAATCCTAAGAAAATAGTAACCTACAACATTCAATACGTGATTATCAATTGTAACATCAATATACAAATTTCCTAAAAATGTTCTCGGTTGAAGTCCTAATGCAATATTATTATTTACAAGATCAATATGTAACTCATTTGGATATACTATATTTTCGTTAATGATACGTTTGAATGTATGAGATATAATATTACATATTTCAGAATTAAAAGTGTTCGCATTAATAGATATATATGGAGTTTTTTCAGTTTGTATTTTACAAATAGAAAAGAATGGTGGGTTAATAAGTCGATTTCTTAATTCTATTATAAATCTTCCAGATATTGTAATATTATCTAATGTTACATACGGTGCCAATCCTAATATATATGATCTAATCTGCAGTGGTATATCTGATTTCCAATATATATCACATAATATTTCAAGAGAATCGCCAAGAGAACCTGAATTTATGAATATAATGTTTGGTGAAGTAAGACGATTCGGTTCTATGATTTCTATGTTATGATCAATTAAACTCTCATTTAAAGAACGTATACTGTAAGATACAATACCTTCCCACAAAAAATCGACAATCGAATTTAAAAATGTATCATTGTGATCTTGTTTATTTTTGATTCTTTTTGATTTATATATTGGTAATAAGTCATGTTCTATAACCTGTTTTTTCCATATAATACACATTACTATACACCTGATTTTACCTGTTTTGTGAATTTAAAATTACCGCAAATGTGCGTATTTTCTGTTAATTAAATAAATAATATAATTTATATGAGCAATAAAGAATACATTAAAGGAATATTATGGTGTAATAATAACGAAATAAATATTCATTGTGATAAGTTTATAAAATTAAAAAATATAATGAATAAAAAACGCATTGACATAAATAATCATGGTGACGAACTATTCAAATCTACAATAAAGAATGTATTGAATAATTTTAAAGATATTGATTATAAAGTGATCGCAAACCTAGAGAACATATCTGTATCGATTGTAGAACAAGAATTTGAATTAATAAAAGAGTTCATTACCATTTTCAAAAATAACAATACACCATTTGAATGTGAACTCATTAATGTTCCTTATTCATTTGATACAATATGGTCTCTGATCACACCTTTATTATCTAAGGAAGCTTTAAAAATAGTAAAAATAAGAAAAAATGAAAGCTATATGGATAGTTTTTTTAATATAATTGGATATGATTAATGTGATCCCAAAATTCAAATTAAATGAGTATTACATCGTATTTATAAATTATTGTCAAGACTCAAATTGTATTTTAAAAGAACAAATTGTTAAATTAATAGATTTTGAAAATCTAACTAAAAAATATACATACTATTATGGTTTAGAAGGTTTTCACGAAGGTACAATTTTAGAAAATAATATACGAGAATTAACAAACGAAGAGAAACGTTTGTTAAAAAATAATGATTGGTATTCTCTTCCACGTGACTTTTACGATGTACAACCATTTACATAAAATTTATCAAATAAAAATGATGTATGGCTGTATTATAATAATCAAAGATGAACAATGATTAAAACATACTTAAAAAATCTGCTTAAGAAATTATGGCATCCTTTGAGATTACTTATAGAGACATTAAGTATATACATGCTATGGATTACAATTCATTATGTAGCGGCATATGAATATAATGATTGGTGTGTTCCTAAAAATTTCAAAGAATATATGTTTTACAGTCAAGTTATGGTTAATGGAATACATTGTAATTCATTGCGTTGGATATATGTATTTAGTTTTGAAAACTCAAAAATTAATTTGGTTTTAGTGAGTAATATTGCACTGAAGTGTTTAAATGCATTCTCGTATACAAACAAAGAGCCAAATAGTAAGGAGAAGGAAACATAGTTAAAACCAAAACACGTATTAAGAGGTAATATACGTTCATATTTTTTATTAATTATGGATGAAACTACAGATAATTTATTAGCAACAAAAGGTATGTCAATGACAGACGAATATATATATCATACAAATAAGGCTATTGAACAATATGGACCAAAGACATTTGTTTGTTTGCAAGGAGGTGATTTTTATGAGATATTGGGTCATGATGAAAATTACGAACCTTTCAACATTTGTAGAGATATTTTATGTATAAGAATTGCGAGTAGGAATAAAACAAATAATTCTGATTATGTTGCAGGATATCCAATGCATAGTTATAAACCATTTGAAACCAAGCTATTATTGAATGGATACACAATTGTATACGTAACACAACTAAAGAAAAAGGGTAAAAATAATACAATTTTAAGAGATGTGACTAGAGTTTGCTCACCAGGTTGCAATACAAGTGACCCTACTGATATAGAATCGACATCTCTTATGGTTTCTATATTGATAGAGAAGATTAATAATGTTTATTTTTCTTATGCGTGTATATATGATGGTAATATAGGGACAGTTCATATAGAAAATGTAGGAGGAGTTGATCTTGAACAATGTGCAATATCATTGAAAAGTCACGGTTACAACGAGATTTTACTTATGTTAAGTGAGAATGATGATATGGAATATACCGATGAAGAAGTACGTGATATAAAACAAAAATTAGAAATATCTCAGTCATTAGTTCACGTAAGAAAGGTACCACATAAAGAATTAAAAAAGACTATTTTAGAACCTAAAGTATATCAGACAACTGCATTAGAGAAATACTTCGAAAGATTTGTAACATTGTATCAAGATATATATTCAAATCTAGAGTTGGAAGAATGTACAACTGGTGACATTGGTGCCATGATTTTATTGTTAGAATTTATCGAGTCTAGAGGTGAAGAATTTGTTAAGAATATAAAAAAACCAAAGGTACATACGAAATATGTATCTGATTATATGAAATGTTATAACGGAGTGTTTGATAAGTTGCAAATATTTGGTAATAAAAACGCAACAACTTTGTTCTCGATACTTAATAAAACCCGTTCACCAGGTGGCAATCGACGATTGCGAAATAATTTATCTAAACCTTTAACCAATCACAAGGAGATAACATTTAGACATTCAAAGATTGAGGAATTTATAAACACACCAAACGTGTTACCCTTTTTGAAAGAAAATCTTAATTTAATTGATTTAGAACGTTTTATAAGGTCTATTTCACTACAAAGTTTATTACCTCATCATATTCCTAAATTAGAAGCATCATTCAATAAAATAAAGCATATTTATGAATTTTTTAAAGAGAATAATGTACAATTTGTACCAACAGAATCATTATGGAATATAATTGATAATTTTATTAATGAATTTGAATCAACGTTTAACTTTTCGAATTGTAGTTTAACGGGTGCTCATATATTTAATGAAGGAGTATCTGAGGAATTAGATGATTTGTTTAATAGACAAAAAAAAATTCATGAAGAGTTTCAGAATTATTGTGAGCAACTATCTGATTTAATTGAGAAAGGAAAACCAAATTTAGTTAAAAAAACATGTACCGATAGAGATGGACATTATTTTTCTACAACAAAAAAAAGAGCATCGATACTGGAAGGTAATGTAGGAGATAGATTTGAAGGTATCAAAATATCAAAAACAAAGGCATCGTATGCATCTATAACATTTGATGATAGTAATAAACTTTCAAAGGAACTCATTCGCAACGAAAGAGATTGTCTAGAAATGACAAATAGAACTTTACAAAATATATTATCGAATTTATACGTGAAATATGGAGACTCTTTATATGAAATAGAAGAATGGATAACAAACGTGGATGTTTTTTATTCAAATGCAACAACTGCAAAATTATATAATTATGTAAAACCTTCTATCGTTGAATGTGACGAAGGATTCATTGATACAACTCAAATAAGACATCCAATAATAGAGAGATTGTTAGAATCACAAACAAGTAAGTATATCGCAAATGATATAAAGATTAGTTCAGAGTGCACTCATTTATTATATGGTGTTAATTCTTCTGGTAAATCTTCGCTGATGAAAAGTATAGGGTTAAATATTGTAATGGCTCAGTCTGGAATGTGGGTTTCTGCTAAGAACATGACACTTGCACCTTACAATAAATTATTCTTGAGAATGGGTAATTCTGACAACATATTGGATGGACATTCCTCATTTACTTGCGAGATGAGAGAAGCTAACACTATATTAAGAGATGTAACACCAAAAAGTATGGTTCTTGCAGATGAATTTTGTGCTTCAACTGAAAGTGATTCTGCTACGATTATAGTGGCAAGTACACTAGAAACACTATCATTAAAACGAGCATCGTATTTATTTGCTACTCATTTATTCCAGCTTTTAGAATTAGAATCAACCAGGACTCTTCCAGGACTTAATGTAAAACATCTAAAAGTTGATTCAAAAAACGATAGTTTAATATTTGCAAGAACATTAACAGATGGTCCTCCTGAAAGAAGAGATTATGGTGTTATTGTAGGTAAAAAAATATGTACTGTTCCAGAATTTTTAAAAAAAATAGAAAGAAATACAAAACTACTCCAAAATCCGATGTTATCTAAAAAAAAGATTAGTAAATCAAGGTATAATAAAGCATTATTGATGGAGTGCTGTAGTATATGTTCATACCGACCCTCAAAAAGTCATGACCTTCCACTAGAAACGCATCATATTTTATTTCAATGTACTGCCGATAATAATGGATTTATTAACAATATACACAAAAATGAAAAACATAATCTAGTTGTTGTATGTAAACCATGTCATATAGATATTCATAAAAAAAAAGTAGTTATTAACGGGTATGTACAAACAGATTCAGGATCTAAATTATCATATGAAAAGGCTAAATAAAAAATATTAATTTAAAGATATTTATTCAATCGTTTAAGATTTGGTTAATAATATTGTTTTCATTCTCGTCATTATTTTCAGATATTGATGCCCAAGTAGATCTGGAATTGGGCCCTATCAGTCGTCTTGCTCTATCACCATATTGATTAATTATCTCATTTCTAAGTTGAATTTGTTCCTCAAAAGGAGCATTTGATATAACAAGTTGATCTAATCTCTCAATTTGTGTAAAGAATTCTTGAGATTCGGGTGAATCATTCGAATCCATGTTTTCTAGTATAGTTTCATCTGAATCAGAATCAGGTTCGGGTTCATGAGTGTTATCGTGCCTTAATGAAGAACTAATTACGTACGATTGTGCATTAATTAATTCTGTGACTTCTTGTTCGGAAATACCATCCTGACTTGCCCAAATAGGTATAATATTTCTACTTAAATTTGAACCATTAACTGTGTTTACATATTCGTTAAAATCTTCTAAAATTCTTTCACGATGAGAAGACAAAACTTCACCATTACGCTGTCTTTCTGCAGAAGAAACTATATAATCAGTTGCATTATCAAAATCTTCATATAATTGTCTTGCAGGATTATTATCGCGTGTATGACGACGCTGTTCAGTATCATTAATTGCATTTATGATACCTTGTAAACGATTTGTCGTTGCTTCATATTCTTCACGTGTTCTAATAACACCTCTTTGTTCGGGCACAACCTCGTTCGATTGTTCTTCAGAACTAATTGAAACAGGACCGTTAGTACTTGAATTAGAAGAATCAGAAGATTCTATATAAGTATCTGTTTCTATGTATGTATTTGATAAATTTGAATCTAATGTATGGGCGGTTCCATCCAAAAAGGATCCCCGTGGTGTTGGCAGTGCCCGGTCTAACTGTGAATCCAGTGGATCCAGTGGTTCTAAACTCTCAGTATTGGGATTCCATCTACTAGGTAATTGATATCTTAAATTTGTATTAGGGATAAAATCTTGATCATCTGATAATGTTAATGATCTATTAAGTCTATTTAATGATCTAATCAATGGAGGAGGGGTATTTGGTACCATCGTACCTGATCTAGGAACACGGATATATTCAGGAGCATTAACAATCTCAGGAGTCGGTGGCAGGTGTCGCCCGGTGTAACCCCATCGCACCAGATAGGGTAAGGTCAGATCTTCTCCGAAGCGTCCGATACGACCTCTTACTGGAATAGGATACCTTGAAACACCTCGCCTTTTGAAATGTACAATTTCAGGATGTTTTGTCCAAAAATTAAGAAGAGTTTTTGAGATTTCTTCCTTTGCATCTTTGTAAAATATAGCAGCAGAATAAATACTCATTTCAATCGCCCTAACAATGGAATTGCTTAGTTCCTTTCTAAGAATACTTTCTGGAATAACATCCAAGTTCAAAACAGGAAATGAATCAACATTGTTTTTATAATACTTATTTATGATGTACTTTTTTATAAGGAAAGATGCTTCCGATTTGAATTCTTGACTACTCATTTCATGAACGTCTTCTAAAATTGCATTATATTTGAAGTAACTATAATGTCTTCGAAGCATATCATTCGTATTAAATTCTAAATTAGCAAATTCCTTAAGCATCCAAAACATAGGTTCATTCGTCATTCTTGATCCGATATATATAGCATATAACTGATCTTTTTTGAATTTCTTTTGTGTATAAGGATTTTTAATGCAATTTATCTTAGGGTTTTGATAGTCACATTTCTTGAAATTGTTCTTGAACATCTGAACAATATCTGTATTGGTAAATCTAAAAACATGTTTTTTATCTAGGATAGATATAGTTTTTTTCTTATCTAAATCATCTAAAAGTAGGTCTGTCGTATTTCCGTATTTGATATTTTTTTGGCGTTGTCTGACTTTCCATAAATAAGTATATTTTTTGGCAAGATATAGATTGCGAAATGCCTTATTAATATCTTCATGTAAACTGTCTTTGTCCTTACTAGAAATAAATTTATTTTCAGTTACGAACTTGTTTACAGTATTTTTAATAGATGAAGAATATTTATTTTCAAACTCTTCATCAATTACGTTAATAATCATATTGCAAACATCGTTCTTGTTAAAAGAATGCCATGTGTGTAAAGATAATACTTTTGAGATTTTAGTATCGTAAATGTTTTTGATTTTCATCATGTTTTTTTGTGTATGTTTATAACGTATTTCTGAATAAGCTTAATATTTTGAGTGTATAAAATTAATTTTGTGATGATTCATTTTTAAAATATAAGATATAAGAATCAGTAATGGACTGGGGAGATTTGGTTCAGTGTACTATAAATGAAAAAAAAATAACTGGATTTGTACATTATATATCACACGAAGACAATTATGTAGAAATAACAAAAAGTACTTTATTTTCAGAAGATTATAGTGTAATAAATGATGCATGGTTAGGAATTTATTTGGAAGACGCAGAGAGTGGCACTACGCATGATTCATTAGATGTAAGTGATTTGAAAGTAATTGAAGTAAATGATACAAGGACATTTTTAAGTGATAGAGAAATAGAACAAGATGATATAGTAATTATTGTATCTCATGCTGAATCAAGTTTACGTGGTAAAAGATATTTAGTAGAAGATATAAATGATTCTCACGTTGTTTTAGATGATTTTGATAGTGAGGATGGTGAAGAAATACGTATCAATTTGGAGAATGGTTTAAAGATATTTAATTCCGATATAGTAGATTTATATAAAGAATCACAAGAAGATGGGAAAGAAGAAGATATAGAAGAGGAATTGTTTGAGAAGACGGAAGAAACTGCGATACCTTTAAATGAACGCGAACTTACTCATGAGGAAAAATGTCAATGGATTTATGAAGTCATTTCTAGTAAATGTCCCGATGTAAAAATATCTAAAGAAAGAAATACTATAATTGAAAGGTTTTTTCAATTACTAAATGATATAGACACTTATACAGATACTCCTCTTGCTAAATGGGAGAAAGGTATAAAAAATTGGGAAAATTTTGTACCTTCTATATCAAATAAAACAGTTTCATGTGTATCTTCAGAGGACTTAGAAGATGGTGAAGAAAATATGTATTTAAATAACATACTGAAATTTTACATAAATGAATACGAATCTTATTTAGATAACAATGGGCAATACAAAACTTGGGCCAAAAATTCTGTAAAATATCAAGGAACATATCCAGGTGAAGATAGTATTGAATATAATATTCTAAACAATTTTGACAGTTTTAAAGCAGTATTAGAGAATGGTCAACATGTAAAAATATTGAATAGTTTTTATTTACCAGAATTTTTTACAAATGAATTAGGAAATATAATAAGTAATAGAAGTATTAAATTATTACCAGGTGACAAGTATTCTATAAATAGCGTAAATACACCATTTGGAAGAAAGACAACACTCGATGAATTAATACCTGACCCAAAAGAATTTAGAAAAGAATATAAGAATTCAAATCTAAATCTTTCAGAATTTTTAAGTAAGTATTCCACAAACTTACAAGATTTACCATATGAATATTACAAACAATTTAATAAGTATGATATATCTGATAAAGAAAAAATAATTGAACCAAATACAGCGATTGTTCCACCTTTTTTCCTAAAATCTAATAAAAAAAATAAAGACAAAACGTCTGATAAAACTGAAATTAACTTAAATAACGATATAAAAAATCAATCAAACAAAATAGAAAAAATGTATACTAATTCGTCTATTATCAATAACGGTGTATGGAATATTCCAGAATTAGACTTGTGGCAAAATACAGTATGGGAGAAGCCACATATGATGTATGTTCTTAAAGATAAATATAAAGAACATGATAGTAAAGTTATTATAGATGATTTATACAGAAATATGATAGAATCAGTCGAATCAGATAAAAAGAGTAATTCAAGACCACCTAGACTTGGTGAATTTAAAAAAATTAATAATAAATACAATCAATACAGATTAAACAAAATTGGTAAAGCAACTTGGATACCTACGAAATTTAACGAGAATAAAACAAATAATCTATTGGGATTTTGTGATATTGAGAATGAAACTGCAAAATTAAATCTTATTAAATCATACAACGTAGGAAAAGTAAATAAGATTGTATTCAAAAAACAACCACCGAAGTTCAAAAAGAGGAAGATAGTGAATGAAAATGAAGATAAAAAAAAGATATATGAGATGGAAAGCGTACAAATATGGGATTCCTTTTCAAAATTGGACAAGAAAGAATGTGCAAGAAATAGACTTAATATGTTAGAAGCAGGTACATTTCTAAGATTACCGAGATCTTTGGAGAATGAATTATGGTATTATGATGTTAAAACTGATAAAGAAAGTATTCCAAGACATGAATATGAAAAACAACTTATTATTTTAGAAGCGTATAAAGCGTCTATACATTTACAGACTCTACTTACTCGATGGGGTGAACCAGATGGAGAAGGTAATTGGATAAGTAAAGCAAATGGCGAGATACTTCATGTAAATGATGATCAAAGAGCATTTGGAGAAGGTGTCAATTTCAATGACATTCAAAATCAAGATTCTGAATATAAAGAAAGTATAAAAATACCATTTGCCTATCAAGAATTATCTGAAATTTTTGATGAAATAATTGAAATAACTCATGTTAAATCTATTGATAAAGGAGAAATCATAAAGAAATGTAGTAAAATTCTTGAGAAAAGTACAGAAAAGGAAGAAGTTGAGCTTATTACATCTTGGGTAAATTTAATAGATTCTAATCCAAAAACACTGTTAGATAATATTTTACCATATGTTAAAATCCCAGATGAAAAAATGAAAAAATATGTTAAAAAATGGGATGATAGAGTACATAGAAGTTCTCAGTATGCTTATGTTTTAAAAAATTCCAAAAAAAAATATATTGGTTTTACTGCTGCATTAGTTATAACATCTGTTTTTTTGGAATCTAACTATCCAGTTCATATATACGGAAAATCATTATTTAAACAAATTATTAAATCAGCTAAGACACCTGGATTGGAAAATGTATTAAAATATGCATTCAAAAAGAAACCTGATGTAGATATGTTTAATGATTGGATAGTAGAAACAGCATCAAAATATTGGAATGCAAATACATATAATACTACACAAAAAAATATAAATACAGATTATTCTTATAAATGGGTTGGATTCAGACCGAATAATACTACAAAATCTTCTTACAACGAGATTGAAAAAAATAAATATAATGATGGTGAATATAGTATTACTAAAAAACCTAAAATAGCAAAAGAAGTACTGCCACCTTTTATAAAACACACTAATGTTAGAAAGATTGAACTTGTAAAGGATACCAAGGAAAAATCAGAAAAAGATATAAAAGAATGGTGTAAAACACTACAACGTAATTTATCATCTGAATGGAAAGAAATGAAGAAAGCAGATCTTACAAAACCAATTAACGACTTTGAAGATTGGATGTTTCATTCTGATATGAAAAAATCAGTCTATATATTGCGAAAATATGTTACAAAATTATACGAAGTATGTCGAATGGCTTTCAATAAAACATATTTGACATCATTAGATAAAATACCATCTTCATGGGATATATTGCCTGGAATAGAAAAAAAGATAAGAATGTGGCATAAAGAAGATCAAACCAATATTTTAGATATGGTTAATTTATGGAAATTAGAACTTGAACATATGGGTATTGTTGATAAGAATATACAAAATAAAAAATTAGAAAATTTCGAAAGCATAATAAATAATGAATTAGGTCATATCGTAAAATATTTAAAAGATCCACTTCATTTGTCTGGAGATGAAATAGTCTATGTAAATATATGGTTGTATACTTGCAAACATCTCATGAACGAAGTACAAATATTAGAAAAGGATGAAGAACAATTAAAATACAATGAATATATACATTTAATGAAGAGTACATTGGCTAAAATGACTCAAAACACATATACATTTCACTCTAATTTGGAAAGATATACCGAGAATACATTGGAAGAAGCACTTGCATATAATGCTGAACTTGAGAGAGATGAATTTTTAAGAGTAGGAGCTGATCTAAATGAAGATGAGGAAGAGATAGATAGAATTATGAAACAACTCAAGAAGGGCAGATGGGCATTGGGTATGACAGCGGTTTGGAAAAATGTTGATGATTATGATTTTAGAGATGTAAATGAACAACCTGGAGATGATTTACCTGAGAATGTACACGAAGGTAATGAATATGAATACGAAGGGTATGCCGAGAATGATTAAATCAATTTACATAGTTCAGTTTTATTTAAATTCGACCAGAATACATCAATAGCATCAAGCATTGTTAAACATATGTATATAAATTTCTGTTCATCATGTATATAACCATTTACATACATTTTTTTAAGATCTTGTACCGTATTTATCATGTTTTGTTTTTCTATTCTAGAATTATAAGTCCAAAAATATAAAGGAAGTAAGCTTTGTCCATTCTCTTGGCGTTTCTTGTTAATCTTTTCAAAACCAACAATAATTTCATCCCAAAAATTTGTCTGAACCCATGTTTCATATGCATATGCTGCCGCTGCAGAAACAATCAGATCATCACTCCCATATAACCGTTTGAGTTCATCACATAAATATAAAGTATGTAAACTTCCATATTCACGTTTTCCTATTTCTTTATAAGATAACCCAATTTTATAAGCTAAATCTATTAACCATTCAAAATGAGAGTTTCTAATATTATATTTCTCATTACCAATCTGCATCTCATAAATATCAGGTGTGTTTATAATTTTTAATAATTGAGCTACTAAAAACCATTTATTAAATACACTAAATTGCTGTATTAAAACCTGTTGTTCTATCAAAGATGTATCCCCTTTAGCAAATTGTTTTGTATAATTATTATTTTTAATAATTGGATGTTCGTTCATTTTATCTGATACCTTTTTGTGGAATGTAGACCAGTTATCAATATAGTATGAATTACTTTTATGACTAATTGTTGTCATAGAGAAGGATACAATAGGATATAAAAACAACAAAGAAAACCTCATTTAAATAACTACTTACAATATCTTGTTATTACATATTTTCTTAAAAGGTGGTCTGAGATGTAATGTAATGCTTCAAAGTGACCTTCTAATGTAGATTCGTAAGACAATGAACGTATGTCATTCATAGAACAATTTTCAGTCATATAATCTAGGAATTTTTTTATTTGAAGATTTTTTTTAGCCTTTAAAGATGGTATTAACCAGTTCATTCTATATATTTCAAATACTTTCTCATATTCAATTTGATGCATAATTATTTAATTATAAAATTGTCATATTCCCTTAATAAGTTTTTAATACTTAGGACACATGAACATGAGAATGGAGAATCATTTTTGTCTTGAATCTGTTTTAATGCTTTTTTTTCGTTTTCTATTGAATTAACAATTGATAAACGTAATGATTCTGACTGATTTTGTGTATATAATACAATTTGATCTTGTAAATTTCTTAACCGTTCGATAATAGGTTTTAGTTCTTGAATCATTATAGAATTACAGGGCATTAAATACAAATACAAATTTAATTTTTCGGTGTTTTTTACAATTCTCTATTTATGTTTTATTATTTGTGGTTTATTATTTTATTTGTAAAAATGAAATAATAATTTAAAATACAGTTAAAAAACATGACTACTAATAAAACCATAACAGATTACGAGGATTTTCTTTTAAACTTTTTACAATTCTATTTTAAATTGAATAAAGATATAGTTTCAATTTATGTCGTGACAGAAGAATGTCTCTACGATTCGGAATTCTCTTTGTATAGTGAGAATGGACAGTATGAAGGTGTATACAGAGAATTTATTGGATGCTTTTTATCAGATATTGATGCCATTCTATTCTTAACCAAAAAGAAGAATGAAGATAAGAACGATAATTATAGATATACTATTAAAAAGGTTGATCTTGAAAGAAGGTCTTACGAAGATAACAAATGCAAAATCGTTTTAATAAAAGATATGCATCCATCTTATAGTTCAATTACGATAGAATCTATAGCGAAATATATTGAGAAGAATAAGATGAATATTAGAACATTAACTATATAATGTTCAAAGATGTAAAATATATATAATTTATTTAATTAACTGAATGAATGTATTACCAAATGAAATTATAATAAATAATATAGAACCATTTACTAGAAAGATTCAAAAAAAGGAATTACTTAATGATATAGTTCACTATCACAGAAGTATGGAATTTATGATGTCAAAAATATTGCAGTTTATTTTAAATTATATTTCAGATTATGTAGTTCAAGATACTATAAATGAACAACACATTCATTTTATAAGAGGATTTACCTGGTATTATTGGGAAATAGATTTGCTAGAATATTTAAATGGTAATCAAATGTTATTTACTGTACTTTCAAGATTTATTTTTTCTTCACCTAAATGTATATTGAATCAAATACAAAAATATAAAAATTATTTGAATTTGCAAATTAATTACGATGAGTATAATAAAGATATTTGCAATTTTAGGAAGTGTAAATATAGAATAAGATTATTATGGTCTAATATGACTTCTAAAGAAAGAAATGAATATATATCAAGTCATTATATTTAACAATTAATTACAATTATCAAATTAATAATGAGAGCGTCCCCAATTCAATATGAATTAGAGGGTCTTGGATTATCACATGAACAAATAAAAAAAATAATGACGCGATTACCAACCAGTTCAATCCCTTTATTCATAGAAAGTTGGAAAAGGGAGAAACATGAGAAAGAAGCTTCTCGTAGATCTTATAACGTAACTGTACCTGAAGAATATTGTCCACGTATTATTCCAGAAATAGCACCTCAAAGATCTACTGAAAAAATAGAATCTGATTATCAAAAATATACACAACAAAGGAATGGAATAAATGAAAATATGAATCTAATGGCTATACGTTTTTTCGGAGAACCACCTCAGAATGGATATACAAAAGACTATTTACATAAAAAATACAGAGATCTTTCATTTGTATTACATCCCGATAAAAATAAAGGTGACCCTATACCCTTTCAAATGTTGAAAACATCATATGATTATTTACTCAATTCTATACCTGATTCACATGCTGCTTTGAATACAAATATTCATAGTGAAAATGTTAATATTATCAAGAATGCAGCACCTCCTCCAAAAAACATGTTTGGTGGAAATAAGTCATTTGATATAGATTCTTTTAATTCTTATTATGATAATAATTCATTAAAAGATCCCAATCAGGAAGGTGGTTATGGAGATTGGCTAAAAAAACAGGAAAATGTACAAAAACAACCAAGTCAAGTTACAAAAAGCAATTTTAATGATGTATTTGAGTCATCTAGAGAAGAGTATTATGAATCAAATCCTAATGCAATGGCACTCATGAAAACAGACGGACCACCCGAGGACATTCAGAAGCACACATCGTGTGCATCTTTAGGTATTGGTAAATTAGATGATTATTCGGGTAAAACAGATTCATTTCAATTTGCAGATCTCAGAAAAGCTCATGAAACACCCCATCTTATATCTAAAAGAGTATCTCATAATGCAAATCAAAATATAAAACAAGAATATGATATCGCAGTGAATCAAAATAGAGCAATGCCAACAGATTTAACAAAACAAGAAATGATGGCTCTTGAACATCAACGTAGAAACAAAAAAGAAGAAGATGAGAATAGATTATATAGACTTCGACAATTTGATGAAGATATTGCAAATCATTTTCAAAGAGTGAATAGACATCAATTAGAATTATAACTTAATAATATACTTGCGATATTCCTGGGAATGCCTGTGCTATTTTAGGATTTAACTCCGTAAATATAGTTAGTACATATATACAACCAAGTGTTCTTGTTGGAACATCTTTCCCATGACAAATTAAAGCATCAATTTGATTTAATACAACCTTTTGCATATGTTCGAGTTTCTTTATTTTTGTTATGTTCCTTATTGGTTCATTGAATACTCCTTTGGGAGTAATTGCTCTCTTTTGATCAAATGATAATTGTGCACGATAATTCCATAAATCTTCCCCAAGACTATACCATTTTTTTAACATATGCATGTTTAAATCAAAGAACCACTCTAAATTTGTACAATATCCAAATGAATCAATAACTTCAAATAATCTAAAGACTTCATTTCTTATTGTTTTTGGTATATCCGAATGTTTGAAATGAATTGATTTTTTTTTTATAATTTCAACAACCTCATTTTGAAATGGATTCATAGTATAAGGATTTATCAGTTTCTTATTTTTATTTGCAATCTGCATCTGAATAAGAGAATTTATGTCAAAACCATAATAAACACCGTTCTCTAAAATGGAAAAGAAGTTTTTTTTAGGTATATTATCTAATTTATCCAATGTACAAAAATCCTCAACATTTGTACATTTTGAAATATTTAAATACGCAGGACCATACTGTTTCCTTTTCCATTTTATTATCATGATTTTCAAATAACCTATTAGTTTTTCTCCTAAAATGTTATCATTCAATCTATTTAATTTTGCAATGACATCCTTCCTTTTGTATTCATTCTCCCGTTTTTTATTCTTAATGTACGTTTTTATTTCTTTTACGGATAATTGTGACTTGTTTTTAATTTCTCTTCCAATTTTAGATCTAAAATCTATGTGTAACAATTCTTTTAAAGAATATTTTTCAAGTACATCTGCCATTACATTATATACATAAAAAGTTATCATTACACTTCATTTTTACGCAATAACTTCATTGGGATCAAGAGCTTTGGTAATTTTTCTATAAGATTCAACACTATAAAAAAGTAAAAAAAATATCATAAATACTCCTATATACTTATCAAAAAATAATCTCGCGTTATATGTATTTACATCGTCTTCTTGGTCTTTACTATTTTTCCTTGATATATATAAAAAATAAAAGAATAAACCACTTATGTAAAGCGTCACTAATACTGATATCAACATTTTAATGCCTACATATCTAAAAGCTCGTTTGTATAATTGAAGAGAACTAAAAACGGCACAAATACATAATAAGATCATTAAGATTGCATATTCTGAAAAATTTGAGAAGATAGTCATTACTATTTAATTATAAAAAAAGAATGAAAGTATTTATTTAATTATGCATACAAAAATGAAACAGATATGTTTTAATAACTTAAACAATGGACTATGATTATACTTTCAAAAAAGAAGAATTAAATAAATGTTACAATTGTAGAAAAGATTTGGATAATGTAGAAATATTTTTATATAAAGACAAGAAATATTGCGTAAGGTGTAGTCCTTGGAATAAATTCAATAGTTCCTTTTTGTGTTTTTTGCAGAGAGAAAAAAGTAAAACATTGTCAAATGTGTCAACTATAAGTAATTTGTCAGAATTTAACACAATTGATGACATAAATTCAAGTAAAAATTGTGTATGTCCATTTAATTCATTTGCGTCATTAAGTTCTATGAATTCAAATCCTATTGTATATTCCATTCATAACACATATATATTTTTGACATGTTTACATGTATATTGCAGTATCCTGAAACAAAAAATATGGAAATAATAAATTTGATGGTATAAAAATGATTTAAATTTACATTTTTATATAAAACAAAAAACACGATGAGATATTATCTAATTGTATTATTGTGTAAATTATTAAACGTATCTACAGCAATAAAATATCAATATGATCCAAGAATTCATAATTTCGGTAATGTTGGGATTGGAGGAAGATTTTATGCTTCGGTTGCAAGACCTGTTACTAGAATAATTGATCGAATTGCTTATAAGGGAGTCAATGTTCGTAAAGATTTATTAAAAACTTTAAATATTGAAGCGAATGTAGTTTCTGATTGGTGTTGTGGTACAGGAATGTCAACAGATGCGTTATATGATAGCTTCAAAGATGCAGAAATATACGGCGTTGATACTTCAAAAGAAATGTTAAAGGTTGCTCGTAAAAGGTCCGTTTCAGATGCAGAATTTCTGCTAGGAAATGTAGAAGACATTATATTACCTAAGAAAGCCGATCTGATAACAATAATGTTCGCACTACATGAAATACCTCAATATGCTAGAATTAATGTATTAAAAAATGTCAAAAAAAATTTAAGTAAGAATGGGCGTTTACTTATAGTTGATATAGATATTCTTTATAAACCTTCTAGAATAATGTTGTCTGGTGAACCTTACTTAAAAGAGTACTTGAAAAATGTTCAAGATGACATTACACGGATATTCCCCAATGTAATTGAAAAACAGGTTATTCCAAAACGTGTTATATCTTGGTATACTGAACCTTATATTTCAACTTCCCCATGATATATAATAAGAAGTTACTGATTTGTAAATGTCATCATTTGAATCTAATTGAATCGTTGTTTTTTCTTTATTTGGAAATATCCCCTCGTAATACGTATGATGGCAATCAATACCTCCGAACCATTTTGTTGAAGGACGATCAAGTTTTTCAAAATCGACTATATTATCTACCATTTCCTTTATTGTAAATAAACCTTTATCATTGTAATACGTTTTCTTAGTATCTGCTATAATCTCTTTAGTTTTTCTATCAATATAACTTTGGTGAAAGGTTATTTCATTTCCATAATAACCAGGTTGATTTAGGTCATCCTCTAGCAAATAATCAAAATCTTCCTTCTCATTGTTATACAATCTAATATCGTCGTGTGTTATTGATACTATTTCTGAATCAGGTTCCTCAAAACGATTCATTAATCCATTTTCAGGTACGGGAGTTGTATTTGTTGTTTCAATTTCCAAATTAAAATTAATATTTTTCATGACATCTTGAACACCATGTGTAATATTAGAATCTTTGGTCTCTTCAGTAGCCATTTTTATTTTTTAAAAAAAAATCAATCATTTTTAAAGACTCAATCATTTTTAAAGAAATTAAATCCAATATGGCTTGGGATCTTTATGATAATTACAAAATAACATAAACGTCTTTCTTTTACATCTTTTACCATTTTTATTTTTGGCACAACATTGCGGTTTTAATGTTTTTTTACTAAAACATTTTCTATATTCATGAAACTTCGGAGAGTAAGAATTTTCTTCTCCTTCACACGAATTCAAATACTCGCGAAGATTTCCTTTATAACTATGATTGTGAATATAATCATTACGGTTTATGAATAAATTTCTCATCTGTTTTTCACATAGATGTCTAAAATATTTTATTGAACTTGCTGAGTAAATTGTTGTTCCCATGCAACAATTCATATGTTTACGAAGTGCAATAGTTAACTCTGCATTTTTTTTTGAGTTATATATTTTGTTTATAGGATCCTTAAAATCTAGGTAGTCAAGTACAATTTTTATTACTTCATCTGGTATATTTTTGCCTTGAGGTGACGATATATGCGAAGAAACTTTAGTGGAGCGTTTTTTGTATTTCAACGGCATTCCAATTGTCTTTTTTGATCTTAAAATCATCTCAGTTATTTTGATGATTTGTATCTAATGTACAAATATTGCTTTTGAATCATTTTTAAAAATGATTTAATTGTATAAAATATAAATAAATTATTATAAAAATGGAATGTTCAGTATGTTGTGAAAAATACTCTAATAGTACTACATCAAAACGTTATAAAGTAGCATGCAATTATTGTAATTATACTGCGTGTAGAAGTTGTGTTCAGCGATACATTGTAGAATCACCAAATGATCCTAAATGTATGTCTTGCAATAAAGAATGGAATCACGAATTTCTATGTAGTTCCCTTCAAAAAACATTCATGAATAAAGATTACCAAACTTACAGGAAAAAGGTACTTCTAGAAAAGGAAAAGAGTATGTTACCTGATACTCAAAAATATGCAGAGCAATTCTTAAAAGCAGAATCTAAAATGAGGGAAATCGAAAAAATCAAAGATCAAATTGCAGCCACTAAGAACTTGTTATGGAAGGCACATCGTGAACTATATGATATTCAACGATCAAAACCTAAAGAAAATAAAGATATATTACATAGGATTTGTCCATTAGAGAATTGTAAAGGCTTTATTGGGAAAGGGTGGGTTTGTGGTATTTGTAACACAAAGATATGTAAAAAATGTCATGTACCATTTAATCCCGGGGATTATGTTTCTAATGGAACGGCTCCTGTTCATGCACATGAATGTAAAAAGGAAGACCTTGATAATGCGACAATGATGATGAAAAATACGAAACCATGTCCAAAGTGTGCCGTTCTTATTTTCAAAATAGATGGTTGTGATCAAATGTTTTGTTCAAATTGTCATACTGCTTTTGGATGGAGATCTGGTCTTATAGAAACGGGTGTTATTCACAATCCTCATTATTATGAGCATTTAAGAAGGACACAAGGTCATGTACCTAGAAATCCATTAGATATACCAAATAATTGTAATGTAGTTACTCATCAGAACTTCTATTCTATTTTGAGAACAGTTTTACTAAAAAGAATTGATAAAGGAATAACAGGACATCCTATTCTTGAACATTTTGTATCATTCAATGATAATATTAGAAAATTATTTAATCTTGGAGAAACAAAAGCATTTAAGAATCCAAAAACAAACAGATATTCCACTTTATTGCAAAACTTATATATTATGGCTACACATATTCAATATGTTGAGATTCCTCATTTTAGAGTTAACAACCACGATACTAATAGAGACCTTCGAGTTAAATACCTACTAAACAGAATTGAAGAAGAGGAATGGAAAACTACAATTCAAAGAAGAGAGAAGAAAAATATGAGAAAAAATGAAACATTTCAGGTTTTAGAGATGTTTTCTACTGTTTTGAATGAAAGTATTATTAAAATACAAAAAATTCATTTAGAGTTTCCATCTGATTCTATAAACGATCATGAATTTACTAAGGACAAATTAAGTAAATTATTTGATGCTTATAAAGAGTTGCCTCCACTTATTGAATATGTGAATACTGAATTTAAAAAGATAGGTAAACGATTTAATAATAGAGTACCACGAGTCGATCTCACCATGCATTTCAGCCACTCCGGACAATAATTAATAGTTTGAATTCAATAAGCTTATTTTTTAATCTATAAAGTTCAAATCTTTATTAAATGATTAGCAATACATATATGCATGGCAGTAAAGACACTTGCATTTAAACATTTGAAGTTACCAGTAGTTGCTGCACCTATGTTTATTGTTTCCAATCCAAAATTGGTTATTGAGCAATGTAAAGCAGGGATAATTGGTTCATTTCCAGCATTAAATGCACGCGGTGATAACAATGAATCAAAACTTGATGATTGGTTATATGAGATTAATGAGAAACTCTATGGTTGTAATAATAATATCCCTTCTTTTGCAGTAAATCAGATTGTCCATTCTTCAAATAACAGACTGATGTCTGATATGGATGTTATTGTTAAACATAAAGTACCTATAGTGATTACAAGTTTAGGAGCAAAGAAAGAGATAAATGATGCAGTTCATTCATATGGTGGTATAGTACTTCATGATGTTACAACAAATGAATTTGCCAAAAAGGCTATATCAAAAGGAGCAGATGGATTAATAGCAGTTGCCTCTGGTGCCGGCGGACATGCTGGGACACAATCTCCATTTGCTCTTGTTCAAGAAATTAGGGAATGGTTCGATGGACCACTTATTCTTTCAGGTGCTATTTCGACTGGGAAAAGTATAGCCGCAGCGATAACAATGGGTGCCGATTATGCATACATTGGTTCTCCATTTATTGCTACTACAGAAGCAAATGCATCAATCGACTACAAAAATATGATTGTAAAATCAAATGCAAACGATATTGTAAATACCGATTTTTTTACAGGAATTCCCGGTAATTACTTAAAAGAATCAATAGTAAATGCTGGTTTAGATATTGAAAATTTACAAAGCGGTTCAGACTTAGAAAAGTCGAGTGATGTTTTTAATTCTGATAATAAGAAACCAAAAGCATGGTCAAGTATATGGGGGTGCGGACAAGGTATCTCACCAATTAACAAAATTGTTGATACATCAGAATTTATTAATACACTTGCAGCTGAATATGATATTCATCAAAGAAAAAAATGACGATATAACACAATAGATATATTATAAACATAATATAAACATACTTATGAATAAAAAAAAACAACTTCGTATTTCACCGTATTTTCCTAGTCGTACTTTTGATGTAAATAATTTAAGAGATATATTCGATTTTGAAATAAACGCCAAAGAAGATCAATATGGTATTAATTTGTCCTTAGCTCTTGAAAAAAGTTCACATTTTTCAGGAATATTGGAATTGCCCCGAGAAGTTAATAAATTAATTATGGAATTTTTAAAAATAAAAATTCAATTTAATTTACTAGTTCACCCTCCTAGATCATATCCCTTTTTACCATTCAAATGGAAATTAGGAAATTATTCCCCAAATGATGTGGACGTGTATAAATGTTTATCAAGTGTAATTGATGTAGAACATTCATCTCCACTATATGATAGTGGTCAATGGACTCCTGCATGGTCATTAGAATCGATGTGTTTAGTATTTTTCATAAAAATAGAAAAATTTTTCAAAGAAACACTGTTCGCTTAATTTTAATAAATGAATAGTCTAAATCATGCATGTACCATCCTTTTCATTTGCTATAAATGCCTTAACTTTATAATATTTTATTACTTTTGGTCCAAACAGATAATATCGGGGTTTTAATACTGCCTTTTGAACTAACCATGCATGTCCTGTAAAAGTATTTGTTTTAAAATAGGGACAAGATTTATTAATTTTAAATCCCCATTTGATTTCACCTTTATAATTAACCCAATTAATTAAATAGTCTGAATCGTCTTCATTATCATTTAACTTGAAATTTAAAGATACTTTATTTGTTTTCATAGGTCCATTATATGATTGAATAGTATGTACTCTAAACCCAGTTGCAGGATTTATAATATTTTCAGTGTTTTCATTTTCAATGAATTTCGTTTTTATATTAGAAATACCTCCATATATATTACTTAATACCTTGAATCCGAAATTATCGTGCTCAACTAATCCACCGGGTCCTGGTTTAGGAATTTTGTTTTTTTTATCAATAAAATCTCCATGTCCTCCAAAATACCACATTGACAATTCTGCAAAATATTCTCCTGGGTTAGTAAGAGCATATGCGGATCTTTTTTGGTTCTTCCATAAATTTGTGGTTTTAGCATTTTCCCAAGCTTTTTTTATTTCTTCATTTGCTTCTTTGTCTAATCCATCTCCCATAATAGCATGTGCGGTTTCATGTATAAATATATCTTTTGTATTTGGAGAATATTTACTTTTATCACCTTGTTTTATGAGATTTTCCTCAGAACAAAAAACGGATGAACCGTGACGCATACCTCTACAATTATCAACCTTGGCTCCTTTACCGGAGTAACCACCTTCAACATTTTTCATGTGAGAGTGTTCTGGTAAATCCGTCATAGACTCATTTATTCCTATTAGTCGAAAATCGACATTATTTTTTATAAGATTATTGTGTACATTGTAATTTGCATGTCTTGTCATTCGAAGTAATCTTTCACATGCTACATGAAAAGCAGTGTCATTTACCTCTTTAGAACCGTGAATATTAATACCTTTACAGTTAAGATGTTTTTTATAAAATAAGTGCGATTCGTCATGTGTGACTGCATTAATTTTATTAGAATTTTTTTCACATAATACAATTGGTGTAAAACTACTTAGAGTAGCAACTGCAATTCGATTCATTTTGAATAATAATATTATTATTTTTTACAAAGTTATCGTGCATGTACCATCCTTTTCATTTACTATAATATTAATGTCTTATTATCCATTATGCAATGTATGTGATATTCATGTTTAATTCTTTTTATAATTATCTAAGTAATATGATTGTCTTAAAAAAATCATATGTCTTAGATTTTTTATTATTATTGATATTGTTTGCTGTTATAGTATGTATTATTTATGCTATGCGTTCTTCAAATAAAAAAAAAATACATGTAATGGGACCATATATGACTAAAGATGAAATTATTTTATTAGAGAAATATTACAGAAATTCTAAAAACTATTTTGAATTTGGATCTGGTGGTAGCACTGTTTGTGCTATAAAAAACAACATTGAAAATATTGAATCTGTTGAAACAGATAATGATTGGGTTAATCGAATAAAAAAAGACCCACTTGTTTCTAATAAATTGAAGGAAAAAAAATTAAAGATACATATGTTTCCTTTAAATTTTGAATGGGCAAAAGCCGTTTCTTGGAAACCAAATTATAAAAAATACTTAAAAACATGCGATAAACATAATTGGCACAATTATTCAAAATTAATAAGAAAATGTGATTTAAAATTAGACTTAGTTTTAGTTGATGGTAGATTTAGAGTAGCTTCCTGTTTGGAAACTATAAAAAAGGTAGATAATAATTGTTTTATTTTGATACACGATTATAGGCAACAAAAATCAGCGACTTCAATTAGAGGATATGAATTTGTTGAAAAATATCTAGATATTATTGAATTTAAAGATAATTTATATGTTTTCAAAAAAAAGCAAAATATTAATTTTATGGAATTAGAAATGGACCTTGAAAAATATAATACTATTCCGAATTAAATTAGCAGAAAGAACTTCCATTGAAATAAAAAAAAGTTGTATATAATGGAAAGGTTTTCATATTTACCATCAAATAATGATGACTTTTTTATTTGTATGATATGCTTAACTAAGCATGACGCAAGAAAGAATAACTTTATTTTCGAGAAGAAAAAAAATCCAGAGTTAGTTCTATATGACGCAATTACCCCAGAAGTAATTGATTTTAATAAACAATGTTCAAAACTTAATTTTCAGCATAATTCCCATATAAAAAAAGGGGGAAAAGCATTATGGTTATCTCAATTAGAATTATTTAAATACTTTTTAAAAAGTAACCATAAATACTTAGTTGCTGTTGAAGATGATGCTACTCTTCCGGAAAACTTAAAAGATATATTAAAAGAAAAATATGTTAATCACCCGGATTTTTTACGACTAGGTGGTACTAGATTAGGACAATTTGCTTCATGCAATTTATATAATAAGCATTGTGTAAAAAATATATTAAATTCTATAAAAGAATATCCTATAGATAGAAATTTAGATCATTATGCATCTAATATACCGGATCCTGGGGCTAAAGAAGAAAGACCTTTTAATCTATACACGAGTTTACCTGGTTTACCACGTTTGTTAACAAGTGTAAATGGTAGTATCTCAAAAAAAAGTATGAGAATCTACTATGATAAGAAAAAATTATAAATTATAATATCCCCAACTTAATCAATGTGTCTTACTAAATCAATAGAATCAATTTCTTTTATTATATTCACTTCTTTAGCTTCTTTCCAAGCACGGTTTGGCATGATATATACATGAAACATAAAAATGATACAGAATGCGTTCATATATTATACCAATGGATGATATAGAAGAACATACACACGATGATCCTATTCGTCAACATGAACACAATGTATATCATGGATATGCCACCTGGTTCCCATCTTCAAGTCCTTCTTATAACTATAATGACTCTTATGAATTATTTTTAAACGAGGTTACGTCAAATGCATATAATCATATATGTTTCGTACAGTCGATTTCATTTATTGTGTTGTATTTTACTATCCATATGTTATAAAAATATTGATTGTCGACAATTAGATGTAAAATTCTATTTTTTTAGTTGGACATTGACATATTTCTCTCTCTTTTGAAACCTTTCCTGTAATATGTTTATGTTTTGGGTTAGATCCATATATTTCTTGTATAAATTCAAAAAAGTCATCATCTTGACATCTTAATTCATCTAATTGAATCCATGTCGAACCGCTATCTAAATATCTTACTTGCCCCGGAATCCATTTAGTAAGTTCTTGATTCCAAGCTCTTCCCCATATAAATACATCCATCGCCCAATTCCTTGACCAAGTATAAATAGTTAAGTCATCCATAGCATTATTGTATTCCCTTTCTAATGAATTATATAAATTTTTTGAACATAACCCGATGTTGATTATACTATATGCAGATAACCTATCTTTAAAGAAATCTCCAATAATTATTTTTTCAAATTGAACCATTTGCTATGTTCGTATTATACTTATCTTGTAACTCTTATACTAAAGTATTCAATACTGTAATCATTTTTAAATAATAATGTTAAAATTGATAGGTGGGCGTCGAAAAAAAAAATGATGACATGAGGTCCTTAAGTTTACGATTGGTAGTCTGGTATAGAATATACTGCATAACATACATATCTTTATCAAACAAATGAATATTTTTCCATATCAGAGGGAGGGGATCGACTGGATGAAAAGGCGAGAATCAGATACTTCCAACGAAGTAAAAGGTGGGATTCTAGCAGACCAGATGGGAATGGGTAAGACATTGCAGATTGCGATGTTGATTAAAGAACAGAAGGTTCGAAAGACATTACTCATTATACCTGCGGTAGTAGCTAAGGATTGGACGAAGTTGTTTGATAAATTGCGTATAAGACATGCAGTATATCCATCAGTGATAAAAGAGAAAAGTAAGAAATCGCAAGTTCAGATTTATACAAATGGCTATCTATGCAGGATGTCTCCTCAAGAAAGGTTTGGTATCAATAATTGGGATCGTGTAATTATTGATGAGGGGCATTTTCTGTTAAATGGGTCAAGTTGTCAATCTAGAAACTTAAGAGAGCTACAAACCAAATTCTGGTGGGTTATGTCAGCAACTCCTGTTAAGTTGAACAATGAGTACAAGTATTACTTTAGATTATTTAAGGACCCGTCTTATAATATTAGAACTCGTTCAGATCTTGATAATATAATGTTAGCTAGAAAGATCAAAGATATACCGTATTTGATGGAGAATTTTCCTGATAAGACAGTAACAGTTAAAGTGGTAGATCCACCTCGTGATGAATTAACTAAATATAAGAATGTAAAGGAACGGTCAATTCACTACAAGATGCCATTTCTTGAACAATCTGTAAGACTTATGCAGGCTACAGTTGATGTGGATTTGTCACAATCATCTATATATAATAAATACAAAGATCCCGACGATTATTGTGCGTCTTCGAATGATATTTATTACGCTAAGTACAAAACTATGATAGATGACCTTAACAAAGACATTGATAGACCTACTATAATATTCTGCAGATTCAAACGAGAAATAGAGCTATTTAAACAGCTTCTTGCAAAACAGAATACAACTTATGGTATTATAGATGGAGATCATAAAGATCTCGATATAATATCAAGCAAATCTAGTAAGTCTTCATCCCCGCCAACTGTCTTATTATGCCAGGTAAGTGTTGCAAGCGTTGGACTCAATTTACAACATTACAATAGAGTATTCCTTACAATGCCGATGTGGAGCTTATGGACTCAAGATCAAGCAATTGCACGATCATACAGATACGGGCAGAAAAATAAAGTAGATGCCACCATATACTCTCTAGCTGGGTCAATCGATGAATATCTATTGGGAAGACATGAACTGATGAAAGAGGTATGGTAAATCAACCAAAAAACAAAAAAAAATAAATCTTTTTTTATGGGTTTTTGAGTTGTTACCTACCATGAGAACACAATGCGGAATGTTTGCTCGGTTGGTGGTTGATCCTTGTATAGACGTATTGCTGCATTATTCGGGTTTTGCAAATCAACACCCGAAAAACGGTCTATGATCGTAAATCTCATACCTTTCCAATTTCGTGCTTTATCTTCAAGGTAATCTGATTCAGGATTGGACATTTGATTTAGCCAACGCTGAGCGATCTCATTTGGATATCCAATGAAAATACCCTGTTCCTTTAGTTCCTCAGAAACCTTGAAGTCATCAACATAGAACTGGATCGTAGCATTCTTCCATCCTGAAGATTTTGCTTTTTCCAACAAAAGTTTATTCACTTGTTCAAAATAAACTTTTGTCAAATAACGCATCTTGTTAGCCTTTTCATCACTTACCATCTTCTTACGTTTCTCATGTTGCAAACGTCTTACCTGTTTTGAAATCGAAGATGCATGAATCAAATCATTGACAATGATAGATTCGTTAGACATGTTTTTCAGTTTGTTTGTGCTTGCGGTTTGTTTTGGGTGTTCATATACTTACATATATGAGCAATCATTTTTCTCGGGCAACTCAGAATTTGATATCTATTGAGGGCGACTTCTAATAAGAAGTCATATTTTACAAACAAATTACTGTTTTTATGTAAAATATTTTAAGGTGCACACCTTTGTACTTGACTAAACCTTCATCCAGGCTGGGATTTTAACCATCACACCATTAAAGTAATATTACCTAGTATCTTGTTCTTAAATGTATATGAAGAATATAAGTTAAAGAAAATATAAGTTAATTAGATATTTCTTCTAAAACATATTCATTAAAATTTTTTAATATTCATTTACAATTATTTCTATTTCCACCACGGATTCAGACCAGTTCGAAAATCAGTTTCTGTCCAAGGTGTAAATGTCACAACACCTGCATTGTCAGTAATATGTGCAAGAGCCAATGAAAGAGGTGCTGGTCCTCGTACAACCTTGCCAGTCTCGTCGTATTGGGAACCATGACATGGACACATGAATTTGTTCGCAGCCTTATTCCATGGAACTACGCACCCCAAATGTGTACATACAGCATTGATACCGTAATTACGAATCTCATTGTCATTTTCAACTATAAGGTATGTAGCATCGCCTTTAAGACCTTGTACGAGTTCTCTTGAGCCTATGTTATGAGTGTCTATCCAACCCTTGAAAGTGATAGGATCTCCCGCCTTTGTAAGGGCGGACATCCCGCCGCCTGCACCGTCCCCACCACGCGGGATGAAAAAGAGGAGGTAGGGCACGGCCAGACCGCCGACGGCTGGCAGTACACCGCCGAAGACCAGAATCAGATTCATGATGTTCCGACGTTCCATATCGGGAACGAATTCATCCTTATTGACCAAAGCCTTATTGGTAGTTATCATCTGAGGATTATAATTTTTTTGCATCATAAATGCATTTGTATTAGTATATAAATTTACCAGAATTGCTATCATAAAAATTTTTTTTATTGAACCAAATATATTATTCATGATATTATTCATGATATTATATATACATATATACATATATACAGATATATGATTTCATTTTTTATATACATCTAAAAATTCAAAAACAATAAATTTAAGATAAATATAACAATTATAATATGGGAGGTATAACCTTTATAAAAAATTATGGCAGATTATGTAATGTAATTTTTAGAAGTATACCGGTTAGTATTATAGCCGAGAATCAAGATTTGAAAGTAGAATATGACCCAAAATATTATAATTCAATAAAGAGTGAATTAGGATTAAATTTGTATAGTGGTAGTATAAATCCAGAACCATTCAAAAAACTTGTATTAAAGGAAAGTACTTTTGAAAATGTATATAAAACAAGTAAAAAAGAGAAAATAAATTTACATCAGGTCAATTGTTTTATGCAAGATGAACCATGTGCAAGTTATACATTTAATTTTTTAAGGAGAGATGATAATAAAAAACGAACAATAGAGTATAATCCATTTAAGAATCGATATAAATCAAATAATGATATATATATACACATTCGGTGGGGAGATGTTAGTGGTAGAAATCCTGGGTATGATTATTACTTAGAATCTATTAAAAGAATTAAGAATTTCGATAATATATACATATCATCTGATACTAAAAATAATGTAATTATAGAAAAACTCAAGAAAACGTATCCTAAAATAAAGACTTTAGATACATTAAATGATATAAAAACAATTCAATTTGGATCAACGTGTAAACATGTTATTCTATCGCACGGTTCATATTCTGCGATTATAGGATATTTGTCTTTTTTTTCAGATGTATATTTTTGTGATGTTCCTAATAATTATTGGTGTCCAATGGGAATGTTAAAAAATAAGGGGTTTAATGGAGTAATAGTAAAATCGGCAACTGATAAATTTAATGAAATGAAAAAAAAGTAGAGATATTAAAATAGTATAATATGATTACTTGTTTATATAATTATTATGATAAGAAGAGTATTGTCTAACAGAACGTATTACAATATTATTAGACGATTGATTTCTACTGATGAAAGATTAAAATATAATATCCCCTTGGAAGTTTTAAACGAGAAAGAAGTGAATGAGTTATGTACAACATTGAAAAATTCAGATGATAAAAATCATCTTGATCTATTTAAAAACAGGATCCAACCTGGTGTTGACACTACATCAAATATTAAAGCATCTTTTCTGAATGAAATTGCGAAAGGTAATATAGAAACAAAACTTATTGATAAAAAAAAGAGTGTTTATTTGTTAGGAACAATGCAAGGTGGTTATAATGTCGAACCATTAATAAATTTACTTACTGATAAAGAACTAGGAAAACTGGCAAGTGAAACATTAAGTGATACCATTCTCATTTTTGATTATTTTCATGATGTTGTTTCGAAAGCAGATAATGGTTGTGAAAATTCATTGAATACAATCAAAAATTGGGCAAATGCGACGTGGTTTACTAAGAAGAAGAAAGTACCCGAAAAAATAACCGTGGTTGTATTTAAAGTTTCTGGTGAGACAAATACGGATGATTTATCACCTGCACAAGATGCATGGAGCAGACCTGATATCCCATTGCATTCACTTTCTATGTTGAAAATGGAAAGAGAAGGTATAATTCCTGATGATAGTGGAACGATAGGTCCATTAAAACAAATAAAAGAATTGAAAGAAATAGGTCATCCGATAGCTTATGTAGGCGATATTGTAGGAACAGGTTCGAGTCGTAAAAGTGCTACAAACAGTATTTTATGGCATTTTGGAGACGATATTCCATATGTTCCTAATAAAAGGACAGGAGGAGTCTGTATTGGCGGAAAAATTGCTCCAATCTTTTTCAATACAATGGAAGATAGTGGTTCATTTCCAATGGAAATGCCTGTTGATGATTTAAAAACTGGAGATATAATTGATATATATCCGTACGAGGGTGTAACAAAAAAACACAATTCGAATGAAATTATATGTGAATGGTCTGTTAAGAATGATGTAATATTTGATAGTGTTCAGGCAGGTGGCAGAATAAACTTAATAATAGGAAAAAGTTTAACAAATAAAGCTAGAGAGTATTTAAAATTACCACCCGGTGATTTATTTAGAAAAAATACAGAGGTTAAATATGAAGGTGTTGGATACACACTTGCTCAAAAGATAGTAGGAAATGCATGTGATGTTGAGGGTGTTCATCCAGGTAATTATTGTGAACCTAAAATTACAACAGTAGGTTCCCAAGATACAACAGGACCGATGACACGAGATGAATTAAAAGATTTAGCATGTCTTGGTTTTTCCTGTGATTATGTTTTGCAATCGTTTTGTCATACAGCAGCATATCCGAAACCAGTTGATGTTGTAACTCATAAAACATTACCACAATTTATAAATACTAGAGGTGGTGTTTCATTAAAACCAGGTGATGGTATTATACATAGTTGGTTAAATAGAATGCTTATCCCTGATACAGTAGGAACGGGTGGTGATTCTCATACACGATTTCCAATTGGTATATCATTTCCTGCAGGTTCGGGTTTAGTTGCTTTTGCCGCTACAAGCGGAGTTATGCCATTAGATATGCCAGAATCGGTTCTTGTACGTTTTGTTGGTAAAATGCAAAAAGGTGTAACTCTACGAGATCTTGTTCACGCTATACCCTATTATGCCAAAAAAGAAGGTATGTTAACTATTGAAAAAAAAGGGAAGGTAAATGTATTCAATGGTCGTATTTTGGAGATTGAAGGTTTGGAAGATTTAACATGTGAACAAGCATTTGAATTATCAGATGCGAGTGCAGAAAGATCTTCAGCTGGTTGTACTATAAAACTTAGCAAAGAATCCATTACAGAATACTTAGAGTCTAATATTGCATTATTATCGTGGATGATATCTGAGGGTTATGAAGACAAAAAAAGCATTAATAGACGAATTGTTCAAATGAAGAAATGGTTAGAAAATAAAGATTTATTAGAAGCAGATAAAAATGCGTCATATGCATATGAATTAATAATCAATATGGATGATATAAAAGAACCTATATTATGTGCACCAAATGATCCTGATGATGCACGATTATTATCAGAAGTATCTGGTGAAAATATTGATGAAGTTTTTATTGGTAGTTGCATGACAAATATTGGACACTTTAGGGCGGCCGGAAAAATACTAGACATGCACAAAGGAGAGATACCATCAAAATTATGGATATCTCCTCCAACAAAAATGGATGAAGCCAAATTAACCGATGAAGGTTTTTATGAAACTTATAAAAAATTAGGTGTTAGAACAGAAATACCCGGATGTTCTTTATGTATGGGTAATCAAGCACGAGTTGAAGACAATGCCACTGTTTTATCTACATCTACAAGGAATTTTCCCAATAGACTTGGGAAGGGAGCAAATGTATATTTGGCATCTGCAGAATTGTCAGTAATAACCGCAATAGAAGGAAATATTCCAAGTGTAGATACTTACATGAATTATTATAAATCGATTGATGATAACAAAGGTGAGATATATAATTATCTAGATTTTTCTGAGAGAGAAAGTGTGTGATTATGGTCTATATTTTTTAAATCTTTTTCCATCAAAAATACCTATACATGTAGCAGGGTTGTCTTCTTTAAATAATTGGTTACTATCTTTATCCCATTCCAATGTCGTATTATGTAAATATTTTGGAAATTTAGAGAATAATACATTCTTGCTAGGGTCAACAACAATTCTAGAGTATGTTTTTTTAACAGTTTTTGTTTTTTTAACTTTTGAGTTACTCAAATCATAACTAAAATCTGGATCAAAAGTAAATTCATTGGTTTGTGTAAATTTCATACAATTACCTTTTTTATATAAAGAACAATCAATTGATACCCTTTCAATGATTTTTTCAATTTGCGATATTAAGTTCTCCTTTTTTTTGGATATATAATAAACTGACTCGTCTGAGGTCATATTTTTATCTTTAGTGGCAAGTGCCTTTATACTAACCGAATGTCTTGAATTTTTTTTAAGTTCGTTAATTTCATCTCCAAAATTAGTGACGTATTGATATATTCTCACATCACGGTCTTCCTTTGGTAGATCTTTATGGGATTCATATCTTACAGCTCTCCCAATGACTTGTTTGGCTCTTACAAAATTCCAATGACTTTCTACTATATGAACTTGTCTAATATTTTTTAATGTAATACCTTCCGCACCGGTTTTAGTAATAATGAAAACTTTACATGATTCACCTCTTAAATTAGTAGAGCAATGAGCATCTTTTAAGTCTTTTTTAATTGATTCTGGTAGCATATTCCACTGATTATTGAATAACGCTTTACTATAAAATCGTGCCATAGGATCTACTTCAGTTCCTGTATAAAGTATGTATGATTTGGGTCCACATCCTCTACATCTCCATTCACCTCCAAATTTTTCAATTGTGATAGGAGTCCACCCATAAGTATTTAATACATGAGAGAGGGCACTTACACCTTCCATATGTCTTAATACTGTATAAATCAAACATGTTCCGGGGGCGTTAAGTACAAGATCTTGTATTAAAAAATATTTTGGAGACATTAAGCTGATTCTTTCATCAATTTCATTTTTTTTCATATTTTTTGTTTCATTCATGTAATCCTCAAGCTTATTTTCAGCTTCAATTTTCAATTGTTCCATTGTTTTCTCAATTGTATTTGCCGTTGGACGTATAATAGATTCAGGGAAGACAAAATTGCAGGCTGCTCTTGAAAATATCTTATATGTGGAATCTTCGTGATCATTTTGTTGCAATATTGTTTTTTTTGATTGTGTGGGTTTCTTTTTCCCCATTTTTGTTTTTTTTTGTGCTTCCTTTTCGAGTTCTTCGAATCGTATATTTTCATAGTATAAATATTGAGACATACTCATTGGTGTATATACAATTTGCGTTTCGTGTTGATAAGGGAAATCGTTTTCGTTTCTGGGGGGCATATAATACGATACAAGACCCGTAATTCTTCTCGCAAATAACTCTTCATTCAATAATTTCCCTTCAGATTTATCTATAAATGCAGCATCAAAATCAGCCTTATTTGTTGGAAAACAATAATGTGTGTTCACCTTTTTTGATTCTATTACTAATTTTAAATTGCAATCTTTTTTTAAGAATTCTTTTATATTAGTTTCCCATAGTTCATGTGTTTGAGGTGTTTCTTCATAAGAGAGTATACCATCTTCATTTATTTTGTAATTTTTAGGAGGTTTTGTAATAACTAATAAATTTTTAGATGCTACAATTTTACAAAAATCTGCATTGGGATATGTTCTAATTTTTTTTATAATATTTTCAACATTATCAATTGTACCATTGATTTTATATTCGTATGTAACCATAGGTCCCCTTAGTATATTGAATAAAAGAGCATACTCGTGAACATAATTTACAACTGGTGTTCCCGAAAGGAATATAAATCTTGCATTTTTAACATTGATAAAAATATCATACCATCTAATACCTTGACTGCCACCTCCACTCATTCTTGATATTAAATTATGAACTTCATCTACTATAATCGTTTTTCCATCAAAATAATTTGTTTCTTTGAGATGATCTATTTTATTTGTCCTTAAACCATCGTAATGAAGAAAAGTATAGTAGTGATCTATAAGTACATTTATTTGCTTTTTTAGATTTTTTGAATCGACTTCTGACATATTATCGTATTCTTGTCCATTATCGTCTATTACAAATGCACCGTTTGATAATGATGGTATTTTAGAGAAATTTTGTAATAAAGTTTCGTTCGTTGTATATGACCACTTATTTTCTTTAATATAATACATATGCCCACATTTCAAAAGTTCTTCTCTATAATTACTTTCTAATGAAGCTGGGGATAATATTACTGTTTTTCTTCTGTTTTTCAATCCTTCTGCTATAGCTATAGATGAACATGTCTTTCCTGATCCCAAACCATGATACAGAAGTATACCTCTGTAAGGAGTTTGAGAAGATATATATTGTCTTACTATTTTTTGATGTTTTTGATATTCAAAAGATGTTGTTTCTTCTGTGTCGGGGTTTTTAAGTAGATAATCTATTTTCTGAGTTAATGCTACAGGAAATGAATCTATGTTCTGACTTTTCCACGGTGGTCTTTCCTTTTTTCTAGATACAATGTGTGGATTTTTCACTTTTGGGTTTTTTTTTCTTGTTCTTATCATTATAAAGCATATACATATTTAATTTTGAGTATTTCCATACTTCTTTTTAAACAATTTCAATTTTTTTTGATTCTCTTTTCTTTTGTTTCTAAGATATCCTCTAATTTTTTTAGAACGTGCATTTCTCTTTAGGTTTACTTTTATTGTTTTATATTTCTTCTTGTTATTTAAATTTTTATGTTTTTCTAATATGCTGATGCATTTTTTTAGTTCATCATCTTTAAAAGAGTTACTGTTTACAATAGTATCTATAGCTGGATAGAATCCTTTGATATTATATACACAAGTGTGTTTTTTCTTGTTGATATCAAATTTATTATTTTCATTGTAAATTTTAGGGTTATCATCTATAAGAATATTACTATTGGATTTATAGAATATTTTATAAAATTTAATAGGATCTATTTGTATTGTTTTAATATCTAGTTTTTTTATTAGATTCTTTTCTTTATCAAATACAAATGGTATAATGATATTTTCAGGGTCTGGTTTAAATCCATATTGAAAAGCATACATTCCTGTTACACATTTAAAATTATAATTATCTCTTGCTATAATATATCTTGTTTTTTTAAATTGGTTATCTGATAGTATTCTTTTTATAATATTTAAACAATAATCTAATTGTCCGGCTGTCCATATAGAGACTTTGTGATTATTATACAAATATTCTAAGAAGCTTTGTAAATGTGGTCTTGTATAAACATATGTTTGTTTTCCAATTGTAAAATATTTCATACTATCTGGGTTATATATATTAAGGTTAGTTTGTTGTAAATGTCCTACATTAGGAACATCGTTCGTACTATATGGTAGGATATTACTTTCTGTATTTATTAATGTTTGATCCAAATCAAGGATTATATGCATCTGTTATTTATTACTTATAAATTAAAATTTCAGTTATTCTTTTTATTGTATGATAAATTAACTGATAATGACCAAACCAGTATTTGCACTTTTAGTAGGATGTGAGTACCATAAAACAAAAAATTATTTGCCAGGTTGTATATATGATGTAAAAACCATGAGGGAACATTTTGAAAGTAGTATACCAAAAGAGAATATAACGGTTATGACAGATGAAGAAGGATTGTATCCTTCAAAAGATAATATCATATCTGAATTAAAAAAACTTGTAGAAAAAGGGTCTGAGATACCAAGTACACTTATATTTCATTTTTCAGGACACGGTACCTCTGTTCTTGACATGAATTTTGATGAAGAAGACGGGAGTGATGAATGTTTAATACCATTGGGGAAAATAAATAGTATAAATGATGTAATTTTAGATGATGAATTACATGAGATTGTATCTGGATTGTCTTCAAAGTCTAAATTGTTTATATTAACAGACTGTTGTCATAGTGGAACATGTTTTGATTTAAAATATGCTTATAGACAAGAAAAGGATATACCCGAGAGCTGGTTAGGTGGCCCAATATGTACAAGACCAAATATTGTTAAATTGAGTGGATGTCGTGACGAACAGACGAGTGCTTCTATAAAATTAAACTATACATGGAAAGGTGCATTAACTCTTGCGTTTTTATCTTCAATCGCAAAATCAAAATCATGGAAGGACTTATTTGTTCATATAAATACTCATTTATCAAATATGGGTTTGGACCAACGACCTGTACTATCCGCAAATTTGCATGGAAACCCAGGAAACATCTTTATTTAAGGTTGATTGTTTAATTATATTTTTTGTTTGAGTGTACCCAATTAAATTTAAAATGTTATATGTTCCTTAAACAAAATGTCTGATTTCATTACCTTTATGAAGCGTCATCGTGTTAAAAAAGGTGCACCCTTCACCTATGTAGGCATGAGTTCGCCTAAAGGATGTTTCAATATACCCGAAAGTGATCAGGACATATTTTTTTCATTGTACAACAAACACGTATTTATAGATAAAAAAGATTGTGATTTAATAGAAAAACATGATACGTTATCATGTTTCTTATTTGATTTGGATTTTAAAATGGAATCACCTGTACACTTAAATCATGTGTATAATGATGAATTTGTAATCGAATTTATCCGTTTAGCAGGTAGATTACTATCTAAATATTTAGATATTCCACCAAAGGCATTTCGTGCTTTTATTTTTGAGAAAGATGTAGATGAACCACAATCTAAGGATGGAATACATATTATGTTTCCTTATATTGTGTCATATCCTTCTTTGCAATATTTAATCAGAGAAGAGTTACTTGTTATTGCGGAAGAGCTTTTATTGTCATTATCTACAACAAATTCAATAGAAGATATACTTGATGAAAGTATTATTGAAAAAAATGGATGGATGATGTATGGTTCTCATAAACCAAAAAATGCACCATATTTATTGACACATATATATGATTTGTCTAAAGATAGTCCAGAAAGAGTAAATGCTAGTACATATTATGTTAAAACGGCGGAACTTACACGACTTTTGTCTATTAGAGGGTTCACAATGGCCGATTTAACCCCTATACATAGTGCAGTACAAAGTGTTTTAAAGGCCTGGGAGATTAACAAGGAAACGAAAGAGGTTGATTCTATAAAGGATAATGCATCTAGTTCTATTACTTTGAATTTTTACAAGCATGATATATCTACCGTATCTAAATTAGTTGATATTTTGAGTGTAAAAAGAGCAAGTTCATATAAAACTTGGATTGAGGTGGGTTGGTGTTTACATAATATAGATTATCGACTTTTATCTGACTGGATACGGTTTAGTGAACGAGTTGATAAATATAAAGATATTGCTCAAAATGAATGCACGATGAGGTGGGAAGAAATGAAAAATTCGGGTTTAGGAATAGGGTCTTTACATATGTGGGCAAGAGAAGATAATAATTTGTTATATTCCTTGATAATTCAAGATACTTTAGAACATCATATTGTAAAATCTGTTTCTCATAAATTAAAGGAAAAAAAGAAGATTACTAAAAGCAGTATAGATGTTGAAATGATTTATCATATAGTTATGGCGTTAAAAAAAAAATACGGGCATTTTTTTATATGTTCATCGTATTCAAAACGAACTTGGTATGAGTTTACTGGAATAAGATGGGTAGAGGATGACGATGATGTTGGTCTTAAGAAAAAGATTAGGGAAGAATTATATCGTGATTATATGAATATTGGAGTAAAATATCACGGACTTGCTGAAAAGTTTAGGAAGATGGAAGAAGAACATCCTAATTGTGAGAAATATGAGGATATGTCTAATTGTATATGTGCTGTCGCTCGTCAATTACGGGATGCATCATTTAGAAAGAAACTAAGCGAAGAAGCGAGTGAACAGTTATATTGGGATAGGGAAAAAAGTAGTAAATTTGAAAATGCTAATTTTGAGGAGATATTAGATACAAATACAAATTTGGTAGGACTTCAAAATGGAGTATATGATTTGAATCTACATACGTTTCGGTCAGCACGTTGTGAAGATTATATAACGCTTTCCACTGATTTGAAATGGAAAGAATATGAATGGACAGATGCAATCATTGATGAGATAAGACTATTTTTATCTCAAATCATTCCAGAAGAAGATAGGAGAGAATATGTATTATTGACATTGGCTAGTTTTTTAGATGGTAAAATAAGGGAAGAACATTTTCATATATGGCTTGGTTCAGGTGGTAATGGTAAATCGAAACTAATAGAGTTATTTGAGCATTCTTTTGGAAAATATTGTGCAAAATTAAATATAGCAGCACTAACACAAAAAAGGACGGGTTCAAGTCAAGCAAGTCCAGATATAGCTCGTTTATGTGGGAAGAGATTTGTTGTTCTCCAAGAACCGAATGAAGGAGAGAGATTGCAAGTTGGTATTATGAAAGAATTAACAGGCGGTGATAAAATAATTGCAAGAAAACTTCACAATGAACCATTTGAATTCAAACCACAATTCAATATGGTATGTACATGTAATCAACTTCCTAAAGTACCAGCTGATGATGGTGGGACATGGAGACGTATTAGAGTTGTTAAATTTACATCTGTTTTTAAAGAAAATCCTGATGTAGAAAATCCTAACGAATTTCCTCTTGATCCTCAATTGGGAGAGAAGATGAAGAAGTGGAGACATGCTTTTTTTTGGATGTTAACTGAATATTATAAGAAATATAGAGCTCATGGTCTCAAAGAGCCAGAGTGTGTTAAACTTTCCACAAAGGAATATCAAATGATGAATGATATTTATGGTGAATTTGTTGAGAATCATATTGAAAGTGTACCCAAGGGTGTTATATATGTGGATAGTTTATATATTATGTTTCAATTGTGGTATAGAAAAGGATATCCTGATAGAAAATGCCCAAGTAGAAAAGATCTTCTTGGATATATGGAAAAAAAATACGGGTCATATTACAATCCTAAAACGAAAAAGAAAGGATGGCGTGGCTTGAAATTACATGATGTGAGAGATGATGACGATGAAGATGAAGATGATGATGACGATGACGAATGTCTTTAATAACGATACAATCTATTAAGAGCATTTTTATAAATAGTATTATGTCTGATTCTAAAGAAGAGACAGTTGAGACATTTGCTTTTTCAGCAGATATTAATCAATTATTATCATTGATTATTAATACTTTTTATTCAAATAAAGAGATATTTTTAAGAGAACTTATCTCAAATGCATCTGATGCTTTGGATAAAATCCGTTATCAATCTTTAACTGATAATACTGTTCTTGAAACAGAACCAAATTTGAATATTAATATCATTCCAGACAAAGCAAACAATACGCTTACAATTGTTGATACTGGAATTGGTATGACAAAGAATGATTTGATTAATAATTTAGGAACAATCGCCAAATCTGGAACTAAATCATTTATGGAATCTCTAGCAGCAGGTACTACTGATATATCAATGATTGGGCAATTTGGTGTTGGTTTTTATTCAGCATATCTGGTAGCCGATAAGGTTACTGTTACATCAAAAAATAATGACGACGAGCAATATGTATGGGAGTCTGTTGCTGGTGGATCGTTTACAGTAGTACCCGATGCACCAGAGTCTAAAAAACTAGGGCGTGGTACACAAATTGTTCTTTCGTTGAAAGAAGATATGAGTGAATACTTGGATGAACGGCGACTAAAGAATCTTGTAAAAACACATTCTGAATTTGTAGGTTTTCCTATCAAATTATATGTAGAAAAAACAATTGAAAAAGAAGTTACAGACGACGATGTATCAGAGGATGATAAAGAAGAAGATGACGACGACGATGCTCCTAAAGTTGAAGATGTAGAGGACGAGGATGAAAAAAAAGAGAAAAAAACTAAAAAAATTAAGGAAGTTACAAATGAATGGGAACATTTAAATGGTCAGAAGCCTATTTGGATGCGAAAACCCGATGATGTAACTACTGAAGAATACAGTGCATTTTATAAATCTATTTCAAATGATTGGGAAGACCATGCAGCGGTTAAACATTTTTCGGTAGAGGGTCAATTAGAATTCCGGTCTGTGCTTTACGTCCCACGCAGGGCACCATTTGAGATGTTTAATTCAAATGCTAAGAAATGCAATTCTATCAAATTGTATGTTCGCCGTGTATTCATTATGGATAATTGTGAAGACTTGATGCCTGAGTATTTAAGTTTTGTTAAGGGGGTTGTTGATTCAGAAGATTTACCACTTAATATATCCCGTGAAACATTACAACAGAACAAGATACTTAAAGTGATTAGGAAAAATTTGGTAAAGAAATCTATTGAATTATTTACTGAATTAACAGAAGACGATGAAAAATATAAGAAGTTTTATGAAAGCTTCAGTAAAAGTATTAAGTTAGGTATACACGAAGATGGTGCTAATCGTGCAAAATTGTCTAAACTACTAAGGTATCATACAACAAAATCAGGAGATGAAATAACATCTTTAGATGACTATGTTGGGAGAATGAAAGAGAATCAGCCTGGTATTTATTATGTTACGGGTGAATCTCGTAAGTCCGTTGAATCTTCACCATTTTTAGAGAAATTAAAGAAGAAGGGGTACGAAGTTATTTTTATGACGGATCCAATGGATGAATATTGTGTACAACAGATAAAGGAGTTTGAGGGTAAAAAATTGATTTGCACGACTAAAGAGGGATTGAAGATTGATGAAACTGAGGATGAGAAGAAAGAATTAGAAGATGCGAAAAAGTCTAATGAAAAACTTTGTAAACTAATCAAAGAAGTTCTTGAGAATAATATTGAAAAGGTTGTTGTAAGTAATAGATTGTCAGATTCACCATGTGTATTTGTAACAGGAGAATATGGGTGGTCTGCTAATATGGAACGTATTATGAAAGCTCAAGCATTGAGATCGTCACAAAGTGGGTTTATGGCTTCAAAAAAAACTATGGAAATTAATCCATCGCACCCAATTATATCTACTCTTAGAGAGAAGGTTGATACAGATAGTTCTGATAAGACGGTTAAAGACCTAATATGGTTATTGTACGATACAACTCTTATTTCATCTGGGTTTAGTTTAGATGATCCATCGTCGTTTACAAATCGTATTCATAGATTGATAAAACTTGGATTGTCAATTGATGATGATGATGAAGATGAAATGAACGAGGATATACCACCCTTAGAAGATGTAGTAGGAGGAGTTGCTCCTGACAGTGATGATGAAGATACTATGGAACAAGTTGATTAAATTATAATATAACTGAAAAGCTATATCAAAATAAGTATAACAACACATGAGACGTGTTGATATGTTATGTGAAATATGGAGTTATTCGATAACATTGGGTGCAGTAGGGTATTGTATTTTTAATTATTTAAATTGGAGTTTAAATAAATATACAAATTGTGATATTTTGTTAAACTCTAGGTTTTGCACAATTTTATTATTATTAAAAACACTGAATAAAGCACCTGATATAAGCATGTTTATACATCACGTAAGTGCTATAACATTAGAATTATACTATATACTTTTTATTACTTATTTCATTAATTCTGATGAAATATACAGATTTAAAGAAAATGACGAAGAATATGAAAGGTACGTTAAAGATCTTTTTAAAATAGTAAACATAAATATATCAACAATTTTTCTTGAGACAAGGAAATATTACAAACATTTTATTATAGATTTACTATTTTTGTTAACATTTTCTTATTATAGAGGTATTTTTACATATTCATATTTTTTTGATAAATTCGAATTCAAAAAAATATTAATTAATCACAAAACTCACTATTTTATTATAGACAAATGTATGCTTTCTTTATGTCTTTTGAATATATATTGGTTTGTTTTAATAATAAAAAAATTAATTAAAAATATTAAGAAAAATTATAACAAATCGAATAAACAAATCTCATTTTACAAATGGAATAGAGTTAGCAATTTATTGATGAATACAAAATCTAGTAAAAAACATCAAGAATTATTGAATGCATTTACAATGGTATTACCTGCAAGTATTATGCTATTTAGAAAACTAACTGACAAAGTGGCCTTTAAAGATGAAGAATGGACAGCATGGTTAGTTATAGGTGCATCATTACTACATGCACCCTTTTCAATAATATATCATATAAGGTCTGCATACGAAATGGACAATGATAGGCTCGATAATTTTTGGAGACGTTCTGATCAATCAGCAATACACATAACGTCAATATTGTATACAATTGCGTTATCTCGTTCAGTTAATTATAGTATATTATCACTTGTTTTTAATGGGTATTCTATAAAACGTCTTTATGCGAAAGAATCGGATTCTATTGGAGCAAAACCTAGAATACGTATTCTAATGTCTGTAGTAATGTATACACTTCCTATATTTTGGTATGGTGATAAAAAAAGATTCACGAAATCATTACAAATATTCACATTCGCAAGTACATGTTTTGTTTTATCACCTCAACTGTTAGGATATGGTCATTCCCTTTTTCATTTGTGCATGATTGAATTTGGAAATATTATTCTTTCATTTTGTGAGACCATGTTTCATTAATGTCATTAGATAAACATGTAAATTTAAAATACTTGCGGAATAATTTGTTATTTTATTTTTAAATTTATTTATAATGTATGAATTTAATAAATACTAAACAAGACCTTATTGATAATTTGAAGGTACTGAAAGGCAATGAGGTGTATAGATATGGTGATGTTGTTAATAATGGATTAGAAAAGATAAGAAGAATAATAAAAACCGATAAAAAATACTCTAAAACAATTCTTAGAATGTTTTTAGATAAAGGGTCTCATTTAAAAAAAAAACCCGATAAATACAACTTTTTGAAACAAGTTGTGAAAGCTTACATCAAATATAAAAATATACAACTCCCCAAAGATGATGCCCTTGTAATTCATATACGTGCAGGAGATGATTACAAAGGAAGAGGACTAGGGAATAATAGAATATATGAAAAATTAAAAAAGGAAATTCAACACCATTATTCTTCAAAAGAGATAACTCATATTGTTATTGTTACGGCATTGCATTACGGAGTAGCTGAAAACTCAAGGTTATATTCAAAAAACCATAAATATTCATATAAAGAAACAAATTATAATGAGAATGTAAACATTTTATATAATTTTATTAAGGAGCAAACCTGTCCTGTTCATCTTCTATCATCAACAGATATAGACTATGATTTTTGCTATTTATGTAATGCTAACCATTTAATAACAACGGGAGGTGGGTTTTCAAAAATTGTTTCTGAATTAAAAGAGAAAAAGAAGAATGATTCAGTTAGAAAATTAAACATCTATGAATTAAATCCTAGTATGGTTGTTCCATCTGTTCCTGTTCTCCCCATTGGAGTAATAGATAATAAATACAATAGATTCTTTTATTCTACTCCTAGAAATTAATCAAAAATATCATAATCAGACAAATATTCTGATTCATCTGGTTCTTCCTCTTTTTTAACAATAATTTTCATTTTAATATTCTTCTCTAACAAATTCCAAGTATTAATAAATAAATCTTTTAACACCATAGGATTGTCAAAATAGATATTTTCTTCTATCAATTCATCACATATTGATTGTATTTCTTCAGACAAAAGAGATTTAATTGATTCTTCACGCAATGATTCATAAGACGCATTTACATCTAAATCTTCATTCGTTCTTTTTTTAAATGAATTTATTGTATCACTTGGAGGAACATAAGGTTTATTTTTTGATAATACAACAAATCCTGAAGGAATTTGTTTATTATCCTCACTGATAAATTTTTTTAATGCATTCTTGTAATCCATGGTCAAATTTTATAACACGGGAGTGTTACAGTAATAGTATATTATCATAAGATAGCTTTACCTTTGGAAAGGTTTAACAATCAAGTACTTAATTAATAGGATTATAATTAAGTATTAATGTTTCTATGAATTCAAATATTTCATCTATATTATTTTTCTTTAAATTTTCTTCATAGTTGTCGATTGATCTCCATTTCTGTAAGGTAACTATAGTATATATTTCTTCAGAATCTAATATTGACAAACACATTGTTTCATAATATTCAAAAGATATAAATCCTTCCGTATTTTTCAATTGTTGAATACCTTTTTCACTTTTTAAAAATTCAATGAGTTCATCTCTTTTTTCTAAATTATATCTATATCTTTTTAATATCAATGGAGATGTTTTATACTTAGTAACATCTTTTATATAGTCTATAGACCTAGACCATATTGTAGATATATAATCTACTTTATTACTCAAATTTGTTTTTATATTGTCTATTTTATTCATTGAATAATAATATGTGGTATTGCCTTTAATTTCTTTTCAAAAATAACAGACTAAAAGCACTCATAATTAAAGTAAATTCAAAGAATCTCCATATACTATCTGATTCAATAATTTTAATCAATTTTGTTCCGTATGTTTGTTCTGAGTTAGAATACATATATCCGGGATTTGGCATAGAATCACTTAATGCATCTAAGTATAAATTATTCAATAACGGTTGTCGCGTTGTATATGGATTTATAAATCTTCGTATAGGAATTTTTTTTAAGTAATTTTCCATTGATGATATCACATCAATTTATATTTATTAAGGTATTCCGTTATTAAGGTATTACATAGGATTTTTACACCTTAAATATATGTATATACATATATATATATATATATATATGAAACTTTTATCAAAAACGAGTGATTATGATATAAAGGCAACATTATTCATCAACATAGCCTAATATTTTAAGTGTATCTTTCGGAAATAATTTTTTGAAATGATTTATATGATGTTCTTTAAAATATTCATTAAATGTATAACTATTATTCTTATTTGTTCTATGAAAACATTTATTTAATGTTTTCAAGAAAGAATTAGTTAGTTTATCACTATCTATATTAACAGAAGATTTACAATGTTCTTTTATTTTTTTGCATATAATAGGTATATTTTTTTTTTCATATAAATTTTCTAGTTTTATAAATAGAATATTATTATTAAAATTTCTATTTTTCATATCATTATAAATGGCATTAATTGTTTCGTAAGCACAATTTTCCATTTCAAAAATAATTTTATCATCAAAATTTAAATTTTGTATATTCTGTTTGTAAGATAAATCATTTAAGTCCTTTCTCTTTTTATTACACCATTTTTCTGATGTTATTTGATGATACCTGACACCAGACATGATAATTTCATATGGATGTCTAATTATAACAACACATTTAGTATTTTTAATCATATCATTAGTTGTGCAATCAAAATGATTATAATCCATATAATCTTTAGTTTTTTGGTTGAAGTAATCATGCCAAATATTTGAAAAGAGGACACTTCCAGTTTTATGATAAGAACCAATTATTATCATTTTACTTAGATAATATTTTTATATTTTTGTCCCATTTTAAAATTTCAAGGGTGTAAATATTCAGTCCAATAATTTAATGTTAATTTTTTCATATTGAATTTTTTGGAAGAGAAATCTTTTAATGTTTTTATAAGTAGTTCTTCGTTTAATTCATCCCACTCATTTATTATCAAAACAGGTAAATCATAAAATAAACTGTTCAATGAAGAACTTTTAACAATTGGAATACATCCTAACATTATAGCTTCCCACGTTCTATGACAATCTAATCCGTTGCCATGAGGCGATACTACAAAATGATATTTTAATTGTTCTTTCCATATATCACAACGCTTCAATTTTTTATTTAAAAATACATTAAAAGATTGTGTTTTGAGATGTTCTTTCGCTACATACCTATCACGATTATGACGTTCGAATAATCGAAAATGATAATAAGAAAATGTCATAGTTTTTTTTATTTCATCCTTTGATGATTCTTTTATTGATAATAATTCCTTCTCTTGATCTAATGGTGATTTCCCTTTTCCCCATGCATGTAATTTATATTTTTGAAGGGTATGATAATCTATTCCTAATGGAATTAATTTAATATAATCGCTATTCTCTTCATCGCAATTTTGTGTATACCATTGTTTTATGTATTTTTTATTACTCTTTGCAAACTTAAGATAATTAATTTTATGTAATTCACTCAATTCATTGGGTACGCTATTTACACATGCACCTGTTACTAACGTGATGCATATAGTATTTTTCAAAAGTTCAGGAAATATATTGGTAATAAATTTATCTAATACAGAACTTATGACATATACAGTGTCGCCATTTTTGATGTTTTTATAATCATTGATATCAAACATTTTTGTATCTGATATGATTTCCTTTGGATAAATGTTACAATTGTATGCAATACCGCGAGAAGATACAAATTTACAGTATTTTTCATTACTCATTATTCATTATTCTTTTATTTTTGATTTATAATTTTGTCAAAACTTCAATAAAATTAGAATGATTTGGTATAATTTTTCATATTGAATTTTTTGGAAGTTTTGTCAAAACTTCAATAAAATTAGAATGATTTGGTATAATTTTTCTATTTAATAGAACTAATAAAATTGATAATTCACATGGAAATTTAGATCTTTTATCGTTATTGTTCCAAAAATATAAAGAATAATTACGATTCGTCAATATTTCGGATATTTTTTTATTTTTGTATTTTTTGCAAAAATGTAAAAAAAAATTTTTATTAAAAACGATATTCTTGTTATCACTTGCAATTGGAATAGCTTTTAATTTGTTTACAAATCTCCATTCGTCTTTTTTAAAACATTTGTCTGGGTTTACTAATATTGTTTCAAATAGATCATTCACTTCATAATTGAATTGCTGCTTATCTTTAACTAAATTGTTCCAACTCTCTAGTAAATTGAAGCAATTATAAACTTCGTTTCGCAAACCATAAAATAAGAAATCGCTATTCAAATATGCATTTCCAATTAAAAGATCGTGATAATTATTTTCATGAAATTCATAGATTACATCAGGTCTTAGTCGATATACGGCAAAATATTCAAAATTATGTTTTTTTTCATATTCTTCCATTAAATTCCAACCTTTTTTGATTTTTGTGAATTGATTTTCTGTTGATGATAATTTTTTATCATCTTCCACTTTAAGACTGTCTATTGCTAATTTCGAATAATTAAAAGAATCATTCTCATAAACAAGAAAAACATCAGCTTCCAAAAAATTTATTATATTTAATATATTTTCATATGCTTTTTTGCGTTGTCTTCCACAAATAATAACCGAATTTCGTTTTTTACTCATTATTTATATAAAGATAATATATATGTAAATTATTATACATATATATATGACTCAACCGAAAATTATTGTATGTGGATGTACAAAAAATAGTTCGTCATACATACAATCACATCTAGAAAAGTTATACTTACTGAAATCTATATGTAGTGATTTTCACATGGTAATATTTGAGAATGATTCTACCGATAAAACCAAAAAAATATTAGAAGAATTTCAATCAAAACATGAGAATACACGTATGATATTTGATACACTAAAAGACAAAATTAAAATATCATCAAACGTTACTAAGCCATATAGTCGCTTTGTTAAAAAGCCTCTTAATTTAACTTATGCTCGCAATGCATTATTACACTATGTGGAAACAAATTATTCACATTTTGATTATATGATTATGGTTGATTTGGATAGTGTAGTGAAAAATTTTAAACCTACATTAGTTCAACAAATTCTTCAGAAGTATGATAATTCTTCATGGGATGTATTAACTGCAAATAGTGATACAAAATACTATGACATATGGGCTCTACGTATTTATCATGATGTTTGGGATCAAAAATTGCATGGAAAGTTATGGAAAGAACCAATTGATTATGATTGTTGGATGATGAAATATACTAAAAAATATGTACATGGGAATCAAATAAATATTCCCATAGATTCCCCTTTGATTCCTGTGACGTCAGCATTCGGAGGTCTAGGATTATATAAAATATCTTCCATTATTGGTTGTCGTTATAATGCAGAATTTGATAATAGTATAACGTGTGAACATGTACATTTTCATGATCAGATAATTAAGAAAGGAGGTAAAATTTTTATATGTCCTGATTTAGTTGTTCGTTCTCAATGTAGGGGGGTATGAATATAAGAGATAGACCATTTATATTAAAAAAATATACATAATAAATTAATGACGAACTCGAATTCTGTTTATAAAAATGTATTCTTTTTGGGAATTGCATTTATTTTAATGGGTTTAATATCACACAATGCCTTTAAAAATGGAAAAGTAGTATGTGAATCATATATTATGAATACTTATTTATATATTGCACTGGGCATATGTATAATTGGATATTCATCTTTTTTATTTATTGATAACAAAGTAATAACTAAATCAAAAGGACTTGGTATTCTTTTTATGTCAATGGTATTAGCGTTTGTATTTTTGTTTGGATTATTATTTACTTCTAACAAAAATGTACTTCAATCACATATTTTTTGGTTATTATTAATCATAACATTTGGTATAACATTGGTTCCATCTATCGTAAATACTACAAATCCTTTAATAGCTGATGCTTTACTAGTAACTGCAATTATATTTCTTTCAATGTCTTTAGTAGGTTATATAGGTTATGAAAAAATAATAAATCATGTAGGCCCGGTAGGGATTTTTTTACTTATTTGTTTAATAGCAGTAATACTATATGAACTTTTTTATATATTTTTTCAAAAATCTTATCCTAAAAAAAAGAGAAGAATCGTTTCATATTTTGTAGTTGTTTTATTCGCACTATTTATAATTTATGATACAGTTTTATTACAAAAAAGAGCGATGATGTGCTCAAATTCAACAAATCCTGCAAATTATCCCAAAGAATCTGTAAATATTATATTAGATCTTCTTAATGTTTTTGTACGTTTTTTGAATAATTAAATGTAATTCATTTATAGTATAAAAATGAGTAAAAATTTAGAAATGGAATTAACAACAACCCCATTAACAATGAACGAGCGTCTTGTTAAAATACATGAGAACCCTAATGTATATACTATAGACTCTTTTTTGACAGAATCAGAGTGTAAATATATTACGGAATCAGCGTCTAAATCATTAAGGGATTCGGTGGTTTCTGCAGCTACTGGAGGAGTTGCCTCTGCAGGGAGAACTAGTAAAACAACTTGGCTATGTTACAGAAGAGATCCTTTACTAAAAAATATTGCGGAAAGAAGTGCAGCTGTATTTAAAAACTTATTACCGCATGTAGAATGGAAAAACTTTGAACAGCTTCAAATTGTTAAATATCAAAAAGGACAAGAATATAGATGGCATTGGGATGCTTATGATTTTGATTCAGAAAGAGGTAAAAGATGTACTGCTGAAAGAGGTCAACGATTATATACTATACTTTTTTATTTATCAGATGTCGAAGAAGGAGGCGAAACCGGTTTTAGAGATATATCAGATTCGACTAATGTAAAACCACTTAAAATAACACCGCAAATAGGTAAAGCACTTGTTTTTCAGAATGTAATAGGGAAAACAAATCGCAGAGATCCCAAATCATTACATGCTGGTTTACCTGTCTTAAAAGGTGAAAAATGGATAGCAAATTTCTGGTTAAGAGAATTACCTTTTGACAAGCAAAGACCTCGTTATATACCAACGCAGCAACCTCAGCTCCAGTCTCAAACGAACAGGACGCTTCAAAACACCTCTGAAATAGATAATGACATACCATTTTATTATTCGATAATGAAATCAAACACGGAACACAATGATGTTCATAAAGATTATAAGAGATTATATTCTACAATTGGATATTTTTTAGGTGAAATAAAAACAAATGGAGTGTTATTTAATAAAGCTCTTTTATCAAAAAATTATACGAGTATTAAAGAAAATGACTATGAGGTAGTTAATAATATATACCCAAAAGAAACAGCGAAAGTAATTAGAGATTATTATTACGATATGATAAAAAAAGGAAATTTTTCATTAGGAGATAGACAAAGTAATCGTTACAAAGCAAGAAATGATAAAATAAGTAGAGTGTTAAATTTTGACCTTGTTCCTTTAATATCAAAAATTGTAGGTAAAAGAATGAAAGCAAGTTATACTTATTTTTCAGGATATATAAAAGGATCAGACCTACCTTTGCATGTAGATCGTGCGGAATGCGAATTTACATGTTCTTTTTTTATCGCAAAGGATGACACAGGTATTTCATGGCCTATATATGTAGAAAAACAAACTGACCGAGGTTGTACTGGACGATGTAACTATACTGTTACTGATGAAGAATGTATTCCTTTGGAATGTGAAGAAAATGGATTAATAATATTTAAAGGAGCTTCTAAAGGGGGACACGCTCATATGAGAAAAAAATATGAAGGTGATTATGCATATTATGTATTGCTACATTTTGTATCATATGAATAATATTGAATTTAAATAAGTATGCCGACATTGTCTGTTAAAAATTCGATGGACGTGTCGGGTACAACATTTGTAGGAGGTGAGGATATTCTTGCAAAATTAAATGCACTACTTGCCCAAGCAAACACATTAATGGATCAAGCACCAGATCCTATTAGTGGAACTTTAGCAGATGGATATATACGGGACGGTACTGTATTATTCTACAATCAACCACTAGAAACGTACACATTAGATTCATTAAGGCTAACACCTGTTTTATTTGAAACGTTAACAGACTTTCAAGGAATGTTTGAAGTACCCACACATATAACTTCTGAAAGTGGTTATATTATTGGTATTTTAGAAGAAAGTGGATATGATATATCTACTGGTGATCCATTTACAGGTATATTAAAATCGCTTCCAATAGAAGTTGGTGTTGCAAAACAACATAATATAAATGCTATTACAACAATAGTAGCGGAAGTTGCAAATAGCGAGGGTAATTTAGATCCTGTTGGTATTGAAAATTCAAAATCAACTGTAGCTACGTCATTAGGCATCGACCCTGAAAAAATTGGAGATGATTTCATAGAGACGGGTGATAGTGATATGGGGAAAGCTGCTCAAATTATTCAAGTGTTACAGAAAGTTGTATCCTCTGCGACTGGGGCGAGTAGTGAGGATGCTTCAGCTGGTTTGGCTGATTTAATTAAAACATCAACAGAGGAGATTGATTTATCTGATGCAACAGCAATTGATGATGTTATTACGAATACAATGTCTAAGGATACAAATTTAGTTATGAGTGAAGCAGATAAAGCAGCTGTTACACAAACAATATCAACTGCTGCAACAATTATTACAACAATTGATTCAAATGCATCTACAGAAGATACGTTTAAAGAATTAGCAAGAGTTACAAAAGCGGTGGAAACTATCTCAAATGATATGAAAACAGCTAAAGAAGCAGGTGTTGCCATGACAGTTGTTGATGTTACAACTGCAGTCGAAAGTATACCGGATGAAGATTTAGGTACCTTTGTTAAAGCAAGTGTATCTGCAAGTATTGATTATGTTAATACTGGATACCACCTTTTTCATCAACCTCAAGTATTAAAATTATCATCTAATCAAAGCAATGTAGTTTTTTCTTTGAGCGACACTGCGATTGTTACTAAAAGAACTATTAAAACAACAAATCATACGACAAATAATCCTGATACAATCACTATAGTATTATCTGGACCAGCTAACGCTACTATGACAATAGAACAACTAGGTGATGATTTAAGTACAGGAGATATAGAATTTTGGGGGATAACTGAAGATGGAAATTATATTAAAAATAAAATCAAATACGAGACTACAGTTCCTCAACCAGAACCCGAGCCAGAACCTGAACCTCAACCTGAACCTGAACCTGAACCCGAACAAGAACCCGAACCCGAACCCGAACCCGAACCTGAACCCGAAGGTGGCAATGGTGCTGCAATTATGGATACAATTGTAAAAACCTGGCCTCCTACTGATTTATGGATTATCGGTGAGAATAATTATGGTGCAGGTGGAAATTACACATATCAAATAAATAACAATCATTTAGGAAATGACCCATTTGGTCCAACACACACCGATTTACCTGGAGCAATTGCGGGGATTATGTATTCTAACGGTGGTACATCTACTGTTACTGGACAAGAATATGGTAATGGAGTTTATGAATATAGGTCAGATAGAAATAAAAATACTTATTCAAACAATTGGGGCAAGGTTTTCCAAAAGTGGATATATAAGAGCGGAAGTGGATATCAGAATTGGGGATTTTACACAAATCATAATAGAAATACGGACGGCACATATGATAACAATACAAATGATTCTCCATTTGATGGTATAGGTTATACTAAAGATGGATATGTAGGTACTTGGGGATGGATAATGTTACCAACAAAGATTTATTTAACAGGTTTTAAAATATTTACACAATGGATGTCTGTTGCCTGGCCACATGATTTCAGAATCTATGCAAGAAATTCTACTGCTACCGATCCATCGAGTCAAGCAAATAGAATTTATACTACAGAAGCTGCGAATGATTGGGTTTTAATATATGAACATCAATCAGATATAGATGGAGAACCTAATTATTTCCCTAATACAGATACAACTGGTCCAGGTAAAATTAAAACATCGCACGTTGATGGAAATAATGATCCAATAGACGAGAATGATCCTCGTGGAACACGATATACTATTGCCGATGTATGTTTTGGAACTGATAAAACAAATATGAGGAAACCATGTTCGACAATGGATCCTAATCTGTTATTCGACACATATTGTATAGTTATCAATAAAACATCGGATAAAGCCGCTCTTGCTATTCAAGAATGGGTTTTATACGGTCAAGAACAAGTAGGTACGGATGGAAATTATGATTTTGGATTAAATTGTATTGATATTCATAATCCATATATATTGGTGAGTGTAGATTCGGGTAGTTATGTATTTAAAAATACACTTAAACATGATGTATTAGATTCACAAATTCGTCTAGGTATTGGTACATGGTATTTGTTAGATGTACCTTCTGACCATCCAATTGGTATAGTACAAACAGGAAATAATATTGAATATGTAGGTGTTAATGCTCATTATTCTGGACTTGGTTCGGAATCTGGGCCTTCTGCAATTGCAGGAGTGAATTATTATTCAGGAAGAATTATAATACATGTAAAGGCCAATTTTGGAACAGCAAGTTTCCATTGTGCAAATCATGGTTACATGGGTGCTCAAGACAAATTAAAATTCTCTGATAATGAAAGATGTACCGATGAAGATCCTTCTAATCCATTTGAAACAGTAAATATTGGTGATACTTTACAATTTCCACCAAGGTCGTCAATTGCTCACCATGGTACACTTACAACATATGGTAAAATATTCGAAGATCCAGGTACTTATTCGAGTGAAAGGGATAAGCGAATTGCTAAAACATATCATGTACATGGAACGAATTATGCAGATGGTGAATATTGGATAAATGGTTATTACAGTAGTTATTCTTACGCTAGAAATGCATTTAATGATAAATATTACTGGGATTTTGGAAATTTCGCGGATAGATATTATACTACTGGATATCTTGCAGATGGTACTTTAGATGCTAATAATTATGGAGCGACTGGACAATATCGTAGTCAAAGTCAAATGGTACCGGGGGTTTATGGAAGAGGTGTACGGATTAAAATACCTCATATGATTTATCCAAATGCCTTTTACATTATGTCAGGATTATTCAATGGACCTACACATGCTTTAAGAAAAGCTTCTATATATGCATCAAATGATGGATGGAAAAGTCAAGTATTGCTACATTATCAGGATGGAGGATTTACCGATGAAAATTGGAATAATAGTGCAACACCTCCTTATAATGGGCCTACTGCGGTTATGCCCGATGGTGCTGTTTATATCAATTCATTAAGAATTCCTGTTAATGATCAAGCATCATCAACAAGTAAATTGAATATGTTTAATGAATTTTGTATTGTTGCACATGAAACTACAAACAGTAGGATATATCTAACTGCATTTATAGTTATGGGTCAAAAAGTTGGAAATCCATCAACAGTATGTTTCCTTGAATCTCTTCAAAAATGGCCTTCATTATCTATTAATGATCATACAGGTGGGTTAATGCGTTGGGTAGATACAGGAGCCCATATAACTATGAATCCTTTATATGAAGGAGGTGGTGCAATTACATTAAATACAGCTGATACTCATGGTTCAGTGCCTTTAAGAGGAGCATATGATGATACATTGACTGGACGTGGTGTTTTATTTTACAGTGGACTTTCAACATATAATACGGATGATGGCAATGGCAATTTTATTTGGGAGAATCCTTTGAACCAAACAATATATTTAGCTAACTTTCTCGCGGAGTATCCAGGTGGATACACATCAATCAAACTTCCAAAGAGAATATATCCACAAAAATTAGTATTACTCGCACCAACTGGCAATTATAGTTTCCCAGTATCCTTTAGAGTATATGCTTCAAACGATTTATTTGTAAATTCGAAAGTTTTATTACACGAAGAAATTGATAATATCACTTGGAAAGATAATGCAACTACAATTTGGCCAGAAGATGGTGTTTCAAGACCTGGTATAACCATTGATATTAATACTCCAAAAGATTCCTATTTGGATACATACGAGAATGGTACACCTCCTACTGTTAATTACGAGGACACATATGATCTTTTTGTCATCATAGTACAGAAAGTAAGGCCTTATGCAAAAGTATGGTCTATGGCAGAAATTGGTTTATATGGGCAAGCTGTTTGTCAAGTACCTGGTACCGTAACATGCCCAACTTGTTACACCCCGCCACCACCACCACCTAGTTTCTATGACGGTGTTATTTGGGCGTTTTCAGGAGATACAGGACCCAATAATGATAGATTAGTTGATAAGTTCCAATTAAAACCTGGACTATGGGACGATAGTGCTCCTATTTCAAGTGGAACGGCCATTACAGGAACTGATCCTGTTCATGGTGATTATGTAACATTTGGGTCAAATGGTGGAACAACTACAGATAATTGGTATGAATTAACCAATGCAGGGTTTAGAACAGTTGCAAATAATTTTACAGGTGGAACAGTATCATTGCTTTGGAGAACACATGCGAATAATCCAGATACTGAAGCACATGTTATTCAACCACATAGTTCATATTACTCAGGCTGGGGCTTTGGTCCTATTTCTACTGATAGAATAAAATGGCGTGGACCTGTACAAAAAACATATACATTAGAACCCGGGGACTTAGATGAAAACGGATGGATGTACATCACAATTGTATATGCTGAAAATGGTTCTACAAGTGCGACCACTACTGGAGGTAGTACATTGTACATAAATAACAAATTAATACACCATGCAAAAAACGATGGTGGTGCTGCTATTAATAAACCAAATTACTTATTTGGAAAATATCAATTCCAAGGACATGGTTATAGTGGGAATCAACCATCAGGTGATTTAGCTTCTGTAGTAATTATGAATAAACCATTGGAAGATATTAACGATTATAAACTTGTTCATGAATATAATAAAGGTAATCTAGGTAATCATTTAGATGGAACATATGTAGCACCTCCACCAAAATATACTTCAACTGAGGATAGACCTGCTGCTACAGAACATATTGTTCATTATTTTGATGGTACAATAAATGCAACAACTGGTGATTTAATTGATCACATTGGTGATGCGGTTGGTGTACTTATGGGGACACAAGAAACAGGAACAAGTGAATATGGTTTTACAGTAAAATGTTCAAATAGTTTCTATAAGATACTATATCGTAAATACACACCTGTTTATACAAATAAAGTTACAATAAGTTTCTATTACAAAACGAGTGCATCCGGACCGTCGACCGGTTGTACTTTGGTAGGACCACTAAATGGGAATCGCGTAAGTCAAAGCACTGGTTCTAAAGGAATTCATATATATGGTGGATCAACACATGGTGCATCATCATACAATACATCATTACGTGATGATGGTAATTTAAAAGTTGATGAATGGACCTTAATTACATTTATATACAATGATGGTAGAGAAGATTTATATTATACAAATAAGCATTACGGTAATTGTCATGTATATGGACAGACCGGACGCAATAATAATTTAGATAAAACTCCTTGGAATATAGGTGGCGAAGAAGGACAAGCCACGCATACGGGGACAAATTTCTTTTGTAATGGTGAGATTACATCTGTTATAATTTTTGATGAAGCTCTAACAATAGAAGAAGTTATGGATGTTCAAGAATTTGCAACAACAATGCAGCCAGGACTATTAATACAACCTCTACCTCCACCAGAACCAGAACCAGAACCAGAACCAGAACCCGAACCAGAACCAGAACCACCATATATGGTTAATTTAAATACTAACGTTCGTGAATACCCATCGGTAGATTTATGGCCAATTATGGAAAATGGGTACGGTGACGGATCTCAAAATCCTCATCCAGATGCGACCGGAAACAATAACGGTGGTAATGATCCATTTGGTCCTACATTTACCGATTTACATTCACTTGGACAAAATGGAACCATGTGGGGTATTTACTATTCGCAGGGCGGCATGGCAAATGTTTCTGGTGAAACATACGGAAATGGTACCTATGAATTTAGAGCTGATAGAAATAACGGTAGTACTCATTGTGGAAAGGTATTCTGGAGACATAACTATTCGCTAGGTTCATATCACTCAAGCTGGGGAACTCAATTCAAATTTAATAGATTAAGCAATGGAAATTACGATGATAATCCAAATGATTCTACATTCCCAACACTTGGGTATACGAAAGATGGATATCTAGGATCATGGATGTGGATTATGTTACCTACTAAGATATATTTGACAGGTTTTACCTTATGTGAGAATTGGAAGTATAATCAAAATTGCAAAGATTTTAGAATTTATGCAAGAAATTCGACAGATAGTGGTCTGGATACAAGCATACAAGAAAACAGAATATATGCAACAGAAAGTGCATCTGATTGGAATCTTATATATGAACATAAAGATGAATTTGATGGTGAACCTATATTTTTTAAAAATCCTGGAAATATTATTTCTGATCCTCAAAATGCAGGACCCGCAGATACACATACGACATTCGACAAAGCAGATGTTTGTCATGGACGTCGCATTGACTTTAGAAAGGGTGCTTCTAACGTTTCACAAATGGAAATGTATGATACATATTGTTTAGTAGTAAACAAAGCCTATGCAACATACATCACAATCGAAACTTTAATTCTTCATGGTCAAGAAGAAGACAGTCTTTCTACAAATTTCGCAACTTTACCTATTAAGACTGTAGGTGACCGCAGAATTCTCACAGCAATGAATTATGCACCAACATATCATCTGGATTTTACCGATCCTACAAATGGAAGTAATATTGGTGATTCAGGTTATACTTGGAGTTTGATTGGAAGTCCAACGCAAGATTCTAATGGTGTTCGCTTAAACCCAGGCAGTAGTATGTCACAATATATTCAATTGGATTATTTCCCATTGGGACCGAAATTTACAGTAGCTGTACAATGTCAGTTATACCGTTCTCAAAATTGGACTTGTCCACTTAATTTAGGGTATGATGCGACAGGTAGTTTGATGCCATACATTGCGGGCAATAAATTAAGTTTGCTTTGGTGGAATGCAGGTCTGAAAAATAATACACTTAATTTCCCAGATGTAACACATTATTGGAATTTTAACGGTAAAACTTACACTTTTGTAATAGTTCGTGACGATGCGGATATAAAGGTTTACGCCAATTTTAATAGGAACGAACTAGAACAAATAGGAAGTGCGGTTATCGATAATTCAACAGACCCTATAGTTGCTCCAAATGGGTATCAAATTGGGTATGCGATACCACGTAATGGTGACGAATACATGGATGCGTTAGTTAAAAACTTTACATACTGGGATAAAGCATTAACTTTGAATGACGCAATTTCAAGTTTTAATACTATTACTTCACCACCAACAACAAATCTGTATTCATTCATAAACCCAATGAAGTATGAAATATTATCAGGTACAATTCATCTTGGATTAGGAACATGGATACTCGAGAATGTTCCTGAATCACATCCTATTGGTATAGAACAATCTGGTACAAATATTGAATATTATGGAGATGATGCATATTATGCAGGAACTGGTTCTGAAACGGGACCTTCCGCAATAGCAGGTGTTAATTATTACTTTGGAAGAGTTACAATATATGTAAAAGGTGATTTCGGCAGTGCTAGTTTCCATTGTGCGAATCATGGATATATGGGAGGTCAGTATATTCTACAATTTACTAGTAACGACCATGTAACTGAAGATAATCCTGTAAATCCGTTTACAAGCGATGTTAGTTTAGGTGAAACATTACAATGGCCACCAAGATCAACATATTGTAGTAATGATCCTTCTTTATCAGTAGAATCTTATGGAAAAATATTCCAAGATACTCGAAGTGCACAATATGATTATCGGATGTGTCTCGAGCGACAGGTTTACGGAAGTGGTTATGCTGATGGCACATACTGGATGTGTTCATCACCATGGCGATACAATTATATGAACGTGATGCATGCTTTCGATGATAGATATTCAGTTATGGGTAGTACAAGCACTCACACTAAGTTTTATGGAATTGGTTTTAATAGCGACGGGACTTTGACTGATGATAGAAAAACCGGGGGCACGAATAAGAGTGCTGGATATACATGTGTTACTGGGATAGATGGTGCATATGTAAGGATAAGATTCCCAACAATGATTTATCCAAATTATCTTTACTTAGGTTCTATGAATACACACTCTAACTTGGCACATACTGTACGTAAATTCCATCTATTTGCATCAAACGATGGCTGGAAAACACAAACGGAATTATTATATGTAGATGACCACTGGAATGGTACTGATGAATCTTGGAGTAATAATGGTTCTACCGAATATTACGGACAAACGACTATTATGCCCAACGGTGGTGCCTTCAAGTTTGGTAAGTACAATATTTTTGATAAAAAGAGTAATGCATCAAGAAAGGAAATGTTTAATGAATATGCAATAATTGTTCCAGAGTCGACGAATTCCTATTTAATGATAAATTCTGTAATTATCATGGGTCAAAAGGAGGGTACCCCTGTCGGTAACCCAAGTGTTAATTTAGAAGCAAATCAAACATGGCCATCAGAATCACTGTGGAGCAATGCCAGTACCACAGAGAGACTATATTATCACAATCATGTTTGGCACACACTTCCAGGTTTTGCGGATGGTGTGATAGACGTAATAACCGAACGTTGCCATAGTTCGAGCCAAATTGCGTACGCCTTTCATCATAGTCCAACTACTAGTTCATTATTCTATCATGGTGGAACAAATTGCTATATTGATGATGGAAGTGGTGAATATGTTTGGGAAGGTGGACAA
>Ga0207993_1000035_pt1 | contig 58559 bp, 58 predicted proteins | sample ETN01SmetaG_2_FD_185791 | JGI IMG/M metagenome (GOLD analysis project Ga0207993, IMG submission 185791) | Marine microbial and viral communities from oxygen minimum zone, Eastern Pacific Ocean - ETNP2014F12-01SV265 (SPAdes) (version 2) | ecosystem: Environmental > Aquatic > Marine > Oceanic ...
GTTGATCGACCTCAATTGGTTGTGTGCTCAGTAGCAGATACACGTGAAGAAGCACTAGATGGTGCTCGACTAATGGTCACACAGTATTTAGGACAGCAACCCCACATTATGAAGGCCTCTGGTGTGCCCGAGTCTCTACTTGAAAAAATCGGAGAAGTCTTAACGTGGCCAGCTACTCATGAACAAGTAGAAGCCGCTTCTAAACTCGTTCCTGACGATATTGTTCAAATGATCTGCGCGGCAGGAACGCCAGATGAAGTCAGAGAGAAAGTTGCACAGTACATGGCCGACGGTTGCACTTGTCCCATTCTCTATCCACTAGGCCCGGACGTGAAGATGATGATAGATACTTTTGCTGGCTGGACACCCTGATCGCCATGACTCGACTTGTTCTCCGTGGCGCTAGATCCCCTGGCGACATAGCTATAGAAGATGGGAAGATCGTTGCTTTAGGGACAGTTGAAGCACTGAGTGGGGATACCGTCCTAAATTGCGAAGGCGACATTGTAACTCCGGGACTAGTTAACACGCATCATCATCTTTACCAATGGATGACACGAGGTGAAGCCACAGGATGCAATTTATTTGATTGGCTCGTTCACCTCTATCCAGTTTGGAACGAATTAACGGTAGAAGATGTTCATATTGCCGCTTTAGTTGGCTTAGGCGAACTAGCGGCAACAGGATGTACTACAGCATCAGACCATCATTACCTAGTGCCAGGGGGTGATGACAGAGTTTTTGACGCAATTGTTGAAGCAGCAAAACAAGTAGGAATTCGACTATTTTTATCTCGTGGATCCATGGATTTAGGAGAAAGTAAAGGCGGACTACCTCCTGACCGTGTAGTAGAAGATAAAGACTCAATACTTTCCTCAACAAAGGCAGTAGCAGAGCGCCACCATGACGGCGACATGGTTCATGTCGTAGTAGCCCCGTGTAGCCCTTTCTCGGTCACGACAGAACTAATGGTTGAATCTGCAGAGTTAGCTCGGCAACTTGGCCTGCGTTTACATACGCATTTATGTGAAACAGTAGAAGAACAACAACATTGTTTAGAACGATTTGGCCGCCGTCCAGTAGAGATGCTTGATGAATGGGGTTGGGTAGGCAACGACGTCTGGTTAGCTCATGGAATCCACATTGCAGACACAGAGATGGAGGTTTTAGGCTCAGTCGGAACCGGTGTTGCACACTGCCCATCTTCAAATGCTCGGATTGCTGCAGGAATGTGCAGAGTCACCGACTTGATAAAAGCCGGAGTCCCAGTAGGGCTTGGTGTGGACGGAGTTGCTTCAAATGAGGTGGGAGGTTTATTCCCTGAAATGCGTCAAGCGCTTTACACTGCTCGATTAAGGGAAATGCAACCCGATGCCCTTATGCCAGAAGAGGTTCTTGCAATTGCTACAAAAGGTGGATCTCAATGCTTGGGTCTTGACAATTCGGGGACTCTGGGAGTAGGTCAAAATGCTGACATTGTGGTATGGCCTGGCGATGATTTGGCTGACATTCGAAACCCTATAGACGGGCTTATTTTGGGACCTGACCGTCGCGCTAAGCACGTTTTAGTAGGCGGCAATTTCGTTGTTCAAGACAGCCAAGTGCTTGGCATTGATTTATCTAAGGCACACCAAGACCTAGCCACTCACTCACGCAGAATTTGGAAACATCACTAATCACCAACTTCTTCAAAAAAATAAGCCATTATGTAAAGGTGATCACTGCAGAATTTACAGTAGAACCATTTATTGAAGGATCGCCAGGACCACACGTCAAAGCAGCAGTACAGATCGCAGAGAACGCAGGATTGACCGTAGAAATAGGTCCATTTGGCAGTTCAGTGACTGGAGACGAAAGTGTTATTCTCCCTTTGATTAGTTCAATGCTTAGCGCCGCTGTAGAAAATGGAGCCACACGAATTTCTCTACAGGTGAATCAGATCTAAAGCCTTCTAGAGTCAACAAACGTCGTTTCTATCAGTCTTAGCCATTGAGCAGCTCTACTGCCGACACTAAATCATTTAAACAATGTTTCCGCTGTGTGAATTCTCAGCCCAATAAGTGCATTAATGCTGAGAGTATGTCAAGATGGCCGTGTATCGACTTGGGTTGTCGGAGGTAAGTAGGGTCTCCACCCTTGTTGGACAGAGGGAGAAAATAATGAGACGTCGACTACTGGCACTGTTAGTAGTTGTCCTTACTTTTGGGGCTGTGACTTCAGCTTGCGGTTCGGACAGCGAAACAAGCAGTCAAGCGAGCAGTGAAACGAGCAGTGAAACGAGCAGTGAAACGAGCAGTGAAACGAGCAGTGAACCAACTTGTGAAGTAAAGGCCGCATTTATCTACATTGGAACACCTGGAGATGCTGGGTGGACTTATGCCCATGATCAAGGGCGACAAGCGGCTGAAGAGGCAACAGGGTGTGAGACAAGCACTGTAGAAAATGTTCCTGAAGGAACAGAAGATTTCGCAAACCATGCTCGGACATTCATTGAAGATGGATATTCAGTAATTATTGGTACTTCATTTGGATACATGGAGACCATGGCTGCATTGGCTGATGAGTACCCAGATGTAGCGTTTGACCATGTTTCTGGATACATGAGCAATGAAACCAACTTTGGTAACACCTTCGGACGCATGTATGAACCGCGTTACCTTTCTGGAATGGTTGCTGGTGCAATGACCGAGAGTAATCATCTTGGTTATGTTGCAGCCTTCCCAATTCCTGAAGTCATTCGAGGAATTAATGCGTTCACTCTGGGTGCACGTGCAATGAATCCAGATGTTGAAGTAGAAGTCATTTGGACAAGCACCTGGTTTGACCCAGCAGTAGAAGGAGACTCTGCACAAGCCCTTATTGAAAATGGTGCAGATGTGATTGCGATGCATCAAGACACTCCTTCAGCGGGAGAAAAAGCAGAAGCAGCAGGCGTTAGATGGGTTGCTTACAACTCTGACATGAGCGCTTATGCCCCGAATGCTTATTTGACTGCTCCGGTTTGGGATTGGTCTAACCGTTATGCTCAAATCATTGAAGAAGTAGCAGCCGGTACTTATTCCGGTGGCTCTTGGTGGGGCTCAATGGCTGATGGGGTAGTGGCTTTAGCTCCAATGGCAGACGATGTTCCTGCTGCTACACAAGAAGCAGTACTTGAAGCTCAATCGCAAATTATTGCTGGAGAACTCCATGTGTTCTCCGGACCGATTCATCATCAAGATGGCAGTGTCGCTGTCGCGGACGGAGAAACCATGGATGATGGTGCCATGCTTGGTATGGACTGGTTTGTTGAAGGCGTAATCGGATCAACAGGCTGACGCCAGTATTTGATTTGATTGACGGCGTCAGTGGGTTAGCCCGCTGACGCCGTCAGCGCGTCTACACGGTAAATTAATTTGATTATGACTTCTGATTCCCCAACAGCTATCGAGCTAGTTGACATTTGGAAACGCTTCCCAGGTGTCGTTGCTAATGCGGGGGCCACCTTGAGTGTCAAGAAAGGAACGATACACGCTGTACTTGGTGAAAATGGAGCGGGAAAATCAACCCTAATGAACATTCTTTCTGGGGTTTATAGACCAGACGAAGGACAAGTGCGTATCAACGGAAATCAACATTGGTTTCACTCTCCTTCAGATGCCTTAACTTCTGGCATCGGCATGGTGCATCAAGAATTTCGACTAGTACCTTCATTCACTGTCGCGGAAAACGTAGTTCTCGGTGCTTCAGAGAAAATTATTAGACGGAGCTTGATCGAAAAAGAAGTAGAACAAATTGCCCAACAATTTGGACTAGCTATAGATCCAACACGTCCTGTATGGCAACTCTCGATGGGAGAACGACAGCGTGTAGAAATTCTTAAAACATTATGGCGAAAAGCGCAGATACTAATTCTGGATGAACCGACAGCAGTTTTGACTCCAGCAGAAGCAGACGAACTTGGGAATGTTCTACGAAGAATGGCGGAAGATGGCCGAACAGTTGTATTTATAAGCCATAAATTGCATGAAGTCACCGCATTCTGCGATGAAGCGACAGTACTCCGTGGCGGTAAAACAGTAGCTTCCTCTTTAAAAGTAGAAGAAGTAAACGAAAGCGATTTAGCCGGTCTCATGGTCGGCTCATCTCCCGTGATTAGCGAGCGGCCCCCTCATCAAGAACCAGGTGAGGCGATGCTGACTATAGAAGAACTTGGAACACTAGACGATAGATTCCTGCCCGCAGTAAAGAATCTTGACTTAACGGTAAAAAGTGGGGAAATAGTAGGTATTGCTGGAGTCTCTGGTAACGGGCAACGAGAGATGGCCCAAGCCATAGCCGGACTAAGACCAATCACATCAGGAAAAATAACTATCTCAGGTAAAGATCTTACAAACGCTCCACCCTCAGAGCGCTTCACTGCAGGACTTGGTTATGTGCCAGAAGATCGGCTTGGAGTAGGGCTGGCTCCAAGATTGACCGTAATCGAGAATGCAATTTTGCGGTGTTACAGAAACCTGAGAAAAAGTATTTTCCTTGTTTCTGAACAGGCCGTGAACTATTGCAAAGAAATAATTGACCGATTCGGAGTAAGAACCGGACCGATAGACGACCCAATAGCTGGTCTATCAGGTGGAAACCTCCAAAGACTTTTAGTTGGTAGAGAGTTAAGTGGAAACCCTAAAGTTGTCTTAGCGGCACAACCTACTCGGGGATTAGACGTACAAGGCGTAAAAGCAATTCAAGACCTACTTATAGCCGAACGCGCCGAAGGAGTAGCAGTACTTCTCATTTCCGAAGACCTTGACGAATTACTCACACTTTCTGATCGACTCTTAGTCATGCATGAAGGAGAAATAGTAAAAGAATTCGATCCCACCACTGCCCATCGTCATGAAATTGGAGCAGCGATGGCAGGCAAAAGAGACGAATCATGAAACGTCTAGTACTGGTTCGTCGAGAACAACCACTTCGAGGAGGACAGCCTCTCTCATTCTTAATTGGCCTACTAGTTGCCTTACTGGCAGGAATTTTGTTACTAGTTGCCTCTGGTCACAATCCAATTGAAATCTATGAACGTCTATTCAACTCTTCAGTGGGCAGTTCTAACGCATGGGCTAAAACACTCAATCGAGCCGTCCCACTTGGATTAGCTGGCCTCGCCGTAGCAGTCGCTGGAAGCATGGGTCTCTGGAACATTGGCGCCGAAGGCCAAATACTCGCAGGAGCGATGATGGCTGCCTGGATGGCACAAATTTTTGACACTTTATCTAGCCCGATACTCATCCCTATAATGCTTATCGCTTCCATCCTTGGAGGGGCACTACTTGCATCTGGGCCTGGCATCGCCCGTGCTCAGATCGGTGTAAACGAAATAATTACAACACTCATGCTAAACGAAGTGGCATTAAGGCTTCTACAGTGGCTCATACATGGACCCTGGAAAGACCCAGAATCTCGAGGATTTCCACTAGCGCCACTACTAGCCGACGAAGCAAAGTTGCCCAAACTCTTCGGAAGAGCTCACTGGGGTGTAATCATTGCCTTCTTAGTCATAGCACTTTTTGGATTTGTAGTCAGTCGCACAGCTTGGGGATACGAATTAAAAGTAGCTGGCTCCTCAGGAGCAACTGCTCGATATGCCGGTATCTCACTAAATAAAAAAATCATCACAGTTATGGTGCTAAGCGGAGGAATAGCAGGCTTAGCAGGCGGTATTGAGTTATCAGGGACTTCAGACAGAATTGTTGAAGGAGTGTCAGGAGGGTATGGGTTCGCTGGAATCATTGTCGCAGCACTTGCATTAATGCGGCCTTCAGGAGTAGCCGCAGTAGCTCTTATTTTCGGCGCAGTTCAAGTCGGAGGTTTAAGCATCCAAACTCTAGGAGTCTCATCTTCTGTATCCACCATCCTTCAAGCACTAATTTTATTCGGAGCGATCGGAGCCGGAGTCTTTAACCGATACAGCTTAAAAAGTGTCAAACGTGAGAAGAAAGGCGGTTCAACATGAATGAAGCATCCATGATCGGAATGCTTAGTACAACGGTTTCATTCGGGGCCCTTTTATACCTTGCGTGCATAGGAGAACTCATCTCTGAAAAAGCCGGAGTTTTAAATCTTGGCGTTGAGGGAATGATGGCACTAGGTGCAGTAACAGGATTTCTTGTCGCTCTGAATACCGAAAACCCTTGGCTGGCCTTACTCGTCGCAATGATTGTCACAGCTGCATTTGCTTTAATCCACGGAGTATTTTCCGTCGTGCTAGGAGCGGAACAGGTGGTCTCAGGCTTATCACTCACTTTCTTAGGTCTAGGACTCTCTGCATTCTTTGGTAAGAGCGCAGTTGGTAACCCACCAGGCGCAATACTTGCAAATGTTGACTGGGGGCCACTCTCGGACATACCGTGGGCTGGACCCATCTTGTTTCAGCAGTCTCCTATGGTTTATTTTGCTCTTCTTGTAGGGCTCCTAACTTCGTTTTTGTTAACTCGCACCAGTATTGGCTTAGCCCTTCGGGGAGCAGGAGAGTCTGCCTCTACTGTAGATACAGCAGGTCATTCTGTAGTGAAAATACGACTCGCAGCAGTCGCTACCGGCGGAGCTTTAGCAGGCGCGGCGGGTTCGTATTTAACGCTAAGCCTTACTACCTCATGGCAAGATGGCGCCACTGCAGGACGAGGTTGGATTGCTGTGGCACTGGTCATCTTTGGAGCTTGGAAACCAGGCCGAGCGGCAATAGGAGCACTTTTATTTGGTGGCTTGTTAGCCCTTAAGACACGTTTGCAAACATTCGGGGTTGATTTCTCACCAATCTTGCTTTCAATGATTCCCTACCTACTTACTATTGGGGTGCTCCTAATTATCTCCATTAGAGCACGGCACCGCCCGTCAGCTTCACCTGCCGAGATAGGACAGGTCTATCGTCGTGAGGAAAGATAGAAATTATCTCTCAGTGCCTGTGATAAGTACAGCCACATGAGAATCGGTATCTAATAGTCCATTTTCATGATTAGTGATCACGCCCGCTAACCCAGAAGTTCCAGTGATACAAGGCGAGATATCTGTGTGGGAGTGAACGAGTTGATGTGCTCTTGTAATAGCTTCTTCAGAAGCTATTACAGGGCTACCTCCCATTTGAAGCATCGCCCAAACAATTGGTTTCCAGTCATAAACAACATCGTCCAAAATTCCTGTGGCAACCGAATTTGGATTTTCCCAAGCCCACATAGGGTCATCACTATCTAAACCTTCAAAAGGGTCTTCAAGAGAAGAGACAATGTTGAAAGCTCGGTTTAAAGGTGCGCAACCCGCAGATTGAACGGCATGGAAAGATGGAAGATTTTCCAGCACACCGATGTCTAAAGCCGTGTTCAAAGCTTGTATTACGCTTGAAGCTAAAGCACCCCCGCCCACTTGAATAAAAAGATGTTCAGGGATATGCCCATTCGATTTCCAATCTTGAGCTAATTCAAATCCTAAAGTTCTCCCACCATCAATGGTGAATATGTTTTCTGTACCTTGACATCCAAATGGAATGGCACCTCGATCAACAGCTTCTCTGAATCTAAGAAAACATGGATCCCCTTGTTCTTCCTCTCGGCGTTCACAAATTCGTATCTCAGCCCCGAGATCAGAAAGATGACTTAGTATGACTGGATCCGCCCATTCCGGCACATGAACGAGCAGGGGACGGTTCACGGCCTTAGCAACTACTGCGGCTCCAAGAGCAGCATTACCACAAGATGCGATCGCTAATGGGTTATCGCTAGGAACTCCATCGACCTCAAAGTGGAGAGCTAAACCGAACAAATGGCGTGCTTTATGGCTTCCTGAAACATTTCCGGTTTCATTTTTTATCCAAAGGCTCCCTCTTCGTCCGATAGACGAATTCAAATCTGAATAAGAATCAAATGGGGTATGAGAGAAACTAGTCCCATCAACTTGCTTTATAGAGTCATCTAGGCGCGATACAAGATCAACAAACTCGCTATCCGTAAATCCATTTTTTACAGCATTTTGATATGACCAAAGAAAGGATCTGAATCTAATAAAAGGATTTAGTTCTAAAGAGCCATCCATTAAGCCCATTGAAGGCCATGACACTTCGGATGGAGAACCTAACCATCCATGCTCGAGCGATAGCAAAGTCATCTATTAGCGAGCACTCCTGTCTGATTATTGAATTCCTCAATTAATTCATCCCAAATAGGGGCCAGTTTCTGTAAATGCTTCCAAACTTGTTGATCACGCCGCATTTCAAAATCATCAAATTCAATTCCTTGCTGCTCTACCCATGTGTAGTAGCCAAGATTAAATATTCTGTTTCTGCCAATTTCATCAAGCACCTCAACGTGACTGCTATCTGCTCCCAGCAAGTGCTCTTCAACAGCCGTTGAAGCATCCGAGGAACTGAATCCATCTACGTAACGGTTAGCGGCCATAGCTTCTCGCTCACTTGCGTAAAGTTCAGCACCGTCAGTTGCGACTGTAACAATTGCATCTTCTGCGCTTAGACCAAGTGTTTTAGCAGTCTTTATCGCTGCTAAAACATTACAAATACCAGATAGTCCAAAATGGCCTAATTGGCTGATAATCGAAGGATCAACTCCTAGATCAGCTAAATAAGCCGCTCCTTCAGGAGTGTTGAAAACAACCCCTAGTTCGTCACAAGCCCGGTCGCTTACAGCTACAACCACATCGGTATTTGTCACATTATGAATCAGAGGAATGTGCTTATCACCAATACCTTGAATATTGTGTTCACCAAAACCGTTATAAAGCATCGTCGGACATTCAAGAGCTTCAACTGCCACAATTTGGGCTCCATAGTCTGATTTGAGACGCTCTCCAGCAGCTAGAGTGCCAGCAGATCCTGAAGCAGCGACGAATGCAGCCAACTTCAAACCAGGATGCTTCTCAGCCGCAGCGAGGTAAAGATGTTCAAGCGCTCGACTGGTAACTTCATGATGCCCAATGTGGTTAGAAAACTCAGAGAACTGGTTAAGGATGAAATTTCCCGGGTCTTTTTCCAGTTCATTGCAAGCATCGTAGATTTCTTTTACGTTGCTCTCAGAACCCGTAGTTTTTATAACATCTTCAGGGTTAGCGATCCACTCATCAAGCCATTCAAACCGCTCTCGACTCATGTTCTCAGGCAGAACCGCTACGCCACGGCAACCCATCAATCTTGAAATAGCTACTCCACCACGTGCATAGTTACCAGTAGAAGGCCAGATTGCTCGATGAACAGTTGGGTCATATTGACCGGTAACCACGCGTGGAACTAAACACGAATAGGCGGCTAAGACTTTATGGGCAGCAATCATTGGAAAGCGGTTACCAAAAGCGACGATGATAGGAGATTCAACCCCGGTCATTTCACTTGTCAGAATCACATGATCGGGGATATCAACAAATCCACCTTCGAAATCGTTATACCAGTGCACTCGATAAAGATTTAAAGGGTCGGCATCATTTCGATCTACATCACTAAGACTTGTTCGTATTGATTGTGGAATTTTATTCGGATCGGCTAGTTGTGAAAAAGTTGGTAAAGCGATTTCGCGTTCTTTGAATCTTTCAACACTGCGTTTATAGCGTTCATCGTCAATAATCTCTGTAAAGAGACCAAAGCGAGACAAATCAAAAGATTCCGGGTCAAAGTTAGAGACCTCAAAAGATCCCACACCAACGTTTACACTTCCATTGTCCATAACTCGCAGGTTACCGCCTGCTTATTGACAAAATGTTTAAATCTGTAATTGAATAACCGGAATTTTCATATAAATGCTCGTGAAAAGTAGTAGGGGTGACACAAAATAGTGTGAAAGTAATGCGAGACTAGAAAAATGCTTAGATGGATCTCACAAGTTGCAACCAGTCTGCTTCTTGCTGCGGTAATTGGTTTACTAATTTCTGGAACAGCAGGTGATTCAAGAAACCCAACAATTACACAGCTAGCTATTCCTTCTACGACTACTGAAGCCCCACCCTTGACAACGACAACTACTACTCAAGCGCCGACAACTACAACTAGCGCTGTAACTAGTACTACGACTTCAACTACTACTACTGCTGCTCCAGCTTCTACAACGACCACGACAACCCAACCACCAATAGATGAAGAAGCAGTTTTGTTGGCCTCCTATCCATGGGGACCAAGTGAGGAAACTGTCATACTCCAAACTGTTCTAGGAATAGATTCAGATGGCTGGTATGGGCCGGGGACACGTAGCGCCCATTTAGCAGAACTAGCAGCCAGAGGGCTTAGCGTTGACAATGTTCCACCTGTTCCGACTACGACAACTACAACACCTCCACCTACAACAACAGTTGATTCAGGGCTTCCCGATTTGTCGTATCTACCAAGTTCTACTCTGCAAGCAGCAGCCACCGCATTCGGAGCACCTTGTTTATCTGACGGTATTTTGACTGATTGCCCGGCAAGTGTTTTAGCAAATATTGATGCTATTTTGGCTCTACTAGGAGTCTAAGTAACTATAAATTGTCAATGAGCGACGAATCACTATCAAGAAACACTGAACTATCTTCTGAATACCCCATAGGAGACTTTTTCTCCTTAGAAAATATTTTTGAAGATGGTCAGAACGGCTGTCGTATTGTCATCAACAAGAATCACCTCAATCCGCATGGAGTTTTACACGGAGGAGTTACGTTCACTTTGGTTGACCAAGCGATGGGGATCGCTGCGATGAGAGCAATTGGACCTAATCAGATCTGCACAACTTTAGAAATCCAAGTTCGCTATCTGAGTCCGGTGTTTGAAGGAGAAGTTGAAGCTTATGCTTCAGTGATCAAATCCGGGAAAAGAATCATCCAACTCGAAGCAAAAGTTACCTCAGGTTCTGAACTGGTTGCTTTTGGAACAGGCTCATTCGCTATTTTAGAGAGACCCAAAAACCTATAAGACAAAAGAAACACAATCATTCAAACTGTCAATCTCTTTTGCCTATAGGGAATGCGCCAGTTAAGTGTTGGTATCTACCAAACTGGAGAAATGGCGCTGGGCAATAATTCAAGAAAAACCTTGGTAATTAAACGGCCCTCGCCTCCCTCCGTAGACAGTCAGCAACGATTTATAGCTCTTCTAATCGGGGTAGTTGCCGCTTCTTTAGGAGGCCTTTTTCTAGCAAAATCTGAAGGAAAACTTGATGAACTCCCCGGTCTTTTGATGCTGATACCAGGAGCGATTGCTTTAAGAGGAAACATATTTGGGGCAATGGGTAGTCGCCTTGGAACAGCAGTTCACGCAGGAACTTTCAGATTCAATCTTCGTCGAGATGGGGTAGTAGGTCAAAATTTAATAGCCACTGGTGTTCTGACTCTATTCTTAAGTGTCGTTCTCGCGGTTATAGGGAAAGGAACTTCAAGCCTCTTTGGTATAGCCGCAACGATGAGTCTCGCAGAATTCATTGTCATCTCTACCCTAGGGGGGCTTTTAGCATCGGTCGGAGTAGCGATCATTACCTTATTTCTAGTCGCAGGTTCAGTCCGCTACAGATGGGATTCAGACAATGTCACATCTCCCTTAGTAACAGCATTCGGAGATTTGATCACAGTACCAGCGCTCCTTCTAGCGGCCGGCCTCATAGATAGCACAACCTCAACGAATGTTTTAGCTGCTCTTTTAGCAGGGACTGCAATTTTGGGAGTCTTCTTTATTTGGAGTTCCGGCGATTACAACCTTCAACGCATAGCGCGACAATCCATTCCAGTTTTATTAATAGGAATTCTGATAGATCTTGCCGCGGGAGTCATTATTGAAAAACGGATCACAGATTTATTGACATCAAAATCAGTTCTCATAATGCTGCCAGCGTTTCTTGCTACTGCAGGTGCTTTAGGCGGTATTCTCTCCAGTCGTCTGTCAACACAATTTCATCTTGGATTAGATGATGCGACACCTATACCTAGTAGAACTAGTGCCAACGACATCCGCTCTCTTGTAGCTGTAGCTATACCGATATTTATTTCCGCCGCCGGAGCAGCTCATATTCTCGGGGTTGTAACAAACCAAAATGCGCCTGGCTTTTGGCAGTTGGTATTGATTGCATTATTTGGTGGCGCTTTGGCACTAATTTTAGTAGTAGGTGTCGCTTACTATTCCACAATGGCTGCTTTTCGGTTTGGGTTAGACCCAGATACTTATGGAATACCGATGGTCACATCCTCTCTAGATTTAGTAGGAGCGTTTACGCTGGTGATCGCCATGATGGCAGTGGGGGTCACATGAAAAATCTAAACCTTCTTTCCCGAATAAAAACTTTTCTTGACACCCAGCATGTCGCTGGGTTTAGCATTAATCGACAACCTCAAGTGAGGAGATATGGAAGATAAACCCCGAACTTTACGAGCCATGTTGGCTGAGGCAAAAGACACCTCAGAACTTATGGTTGACCTGGCATATGCCGCTCTATATTTTGATGATCCCGATATGGCTGAAGAAGTTGATGAACTTGAAGGCCAAATGAGCGACCTTGTTCATGACATGCGAGCTGTTTGTGTATTAGCAGCAAGAAGTTCTCGTGAAGCCGAGGGCATGTCTTCAGTGCTACAAGTTGTTTCATCAATAGAGCGTATGGCTAATGACGCAGTAGATATTTCTCGAATTGTCTCAAAACGAATGGGCATCCCTCATCAATTAGTGGCAGATCTCTCTGACGCAGAAGAAGTTTCACATAGGGTTCTAGTAAGCGAGGGCTCTCATATGGCTCACCGTCCACTTTCAGCCCTTGAACTCACGGTTCAAGCAGGTATGAGCGTTATGGCTGTCAGAAGAGGACGCCAATGGATAACTGATGTGAATGGTGAGACAGTCCTGATCCCGGATGATGTTTTATTCTTGCGGGGCTCCCCAGATGGAATTACTCGCTTACGAGAATTAGCAGCCGCTCCGGTCTGGGAACCACCACGAGCGGAAGACCAACAAGCAGTCACGGACCTTGATAGAGCAGTTGACGTACTCGTGGAAATGAAAAACCTTTCAGAAACAGCAGTCGGGCTCGCATATAGCGCACTAGTTCTCGCGGATCGAGGGTTAGCAGCAGAAGTATGCCATTTAGAGGATCGCTTAGATGAGATGAAAGAAAATCTCGAGTTGTGGGTCTTACGTTCAGCAGGAGATGACCTTGATCCTGGAGAACTAAGAGGACTTCTTCGTCTAGCAGAGGCAGCTGAGGATCTTGGAGATCAGGCACAAGCCATGGTCTGGCTGATAGAGAAAGAAGAAGAGCTTCATCCAATTCTTGGAATCGCTCTTGGAGAAACGGATGAAGTTGTCGTGCGCTATCCAATAGCTCCAGATTCAACAGCTGATGGGGCATCTCTTGCTGACTTACGGTGGAACATTGAACCAGGTTTCACCGTTCTAGCAATCAGACGCGGCGGAAGGTATGTTTACCGTCCGAGGGGAAGAAATACGCTTGTTGCCGGTGATGAAGTTATCGCAAGCGGACCAGATGAGGGCCGTGCCATGTTGGCTCGGATATGTGGCTGGTTGCTAAAAGATGACGAGGACGGCGAAGATCAATTAGAACCTGCTTGATTTAGACTGTTCTATTTTTTCTTCTTCGGTTCTTCACCAGTAAATAGTTCAGCAATAGCGCCAAGAGAGCCCATAGTTGAACTCATTTCGGCGGGAAGAAAGATCTTCGTGGCTTGACCATCAGCTACAGTTCCTAACGCTTCCAGGTACTTAATAGCAAGCAAATCTGGTGTTGGGTTCCCATCGTGGATGGCTTGATACACGCTCCGGATAGCTTCAGCTTCACCTTGAGCAACAGTATCTTGACGGTAACGTTCAGCATCAGCAACTGCTTGGATGGCTTCGGCTTCACCTTGAGCTCTAAGAATAGATTCTTGCTTTACACCTTCTGCTTCTAGAATCTTTGATTGTTTTTCACCTTCAGCTCTAGTTATTTCAGCCTGTTTAATACCATCAGCTTCAGTAACGACAGCTCGGCGTGTTCTCTCGGCTTTCATTTGCTCGTGCATGGCGTCCATAACATCTACTGGAGGGTCAATGCGCTGAATTTCAACGCGAACTACTCTTACCCCCCATTTGTCTGTGGCGTCATCGAGTACTTCTCGTAAAGAAACGTTGACTGTGTCGCGTGAAGTCAAAGCGGAGTCAAGAGTCATGTCACCAATGACGTTACGCAAATTTGTCTGTGCCAACTTTGTTATAGCCATAACGAAATTAGCGACGTTATAAATCAATCTTTGTGGATCTGTAGGCTCATAGTAAATAACCGCATCTACAGTAACGGTTACGTTGTCTTTGGTGATGACTTCTTGTGGGGGAACGTCAACAACTCGTTCCCGCATATCTACTTTGGTGACAGATTGGATGATTGGAATAACGAATTTCAATCCGGGATCATAAGTTGACTTGTAGCGCCCTAACTGCTCTACTACGCCCTTCTGATAGGGGCGAATGATTTTGATACCGACAGCCATCCATATAAATAAGAAAGCTGCAATTACGATTAAAACGATTATTCCTGGTTCCATAATAAGTTTCTCCTTAGTTAGTATTTCTATTCTTCAATTGGTGTAACTACTGCTCGAGTTCCTTGTATCTCAACTACTTCAATCTTTGTTCCTTCTTGAAGGGTCTGTCCGTCGGGGGTTTCTGCCGCCCAGCTCTCACGACCGATTCGGACTGTTCCAAGAACGTCAGCGCCATCTTCAATCACGCTTGTTACAACACCTGTTTCGCCAATTAGACGTGAAGATCCAACTCCAATCGGATTTTTTCCTTCGTTTAGTCTTCTAACTACCGGCCGGAGAACGGCAAATAAAGCTGCAGAAACACTAATGAAAGCGATCCATTGGAGCGCATCATTTAAACCGACAAAAGCAAAAATTGCGGCAACAACCGCTCCACCAGCGAAAGGCAACATAAAGACACCACCAGCGATAATTACTTCGCCTAGCAAAAATACAGCAGCTGCTCCCAGCCAAATCCATCGCCAGAGTTCCGGTTCCATATTCATATCTTACTACTGGTTTGAAGATTCTTTCCATCAGGTCATCTGTTTTGGTGATCTGGGGCGCTACTGTTTCAAGCCATGCCCGAAAAATCATTACGTCTATTAACTGTTCATGCGCATCCAGATGATGAAGCATCCAAAGGAGCTTCTACGGTTGCTCGTTACCACACCGAAGGTGTTCGTTCCGTTTTAGTTTGCTGCACTGGGGGAGAAGCAGGTGACATTCTGAATCCAGAGCTCCAAAGCCCAGAGATCGAAGAAAATCTCCCTCAAGTTCGAGCACAGGAATTAACCGTTTCTGCAGAAATCATTGGATATGACCGGGTAGCGATGCTGGGATATCGCGATTCGGGAATGCCAGAAAGTGAACATAACGCTAATCCAGACGCATTTATGAACGCCCCATTCGATGAAGCAGTTGAAAAACTTGTGGCGCTTATCCGTGAAGAGAAACCCCATGTAATAATCACTTATCCCGATGAACGAAAGGGGTATAACCATCCAGACCACCTAATGGTTCACGATATCTCTCTTCCCGCTTTTGAAGCCGCAGGCAAAGCCGCCAAATATCCAAATGCAGGTGAACCCTGGCAACCTCTAAAACTATATGAAACTGTATGGGCTCGTGCTCGAATGGAAGGCTTGCATAAGAAATTTTTAGAACTGGGTCTTGAATCTCCTTACGATGAATCATGGTTTAAAAGAAGGTCTCAAGATCATCGAATCACAACTCGAATTGACATTTCTGACTGGTGGGATATCCGCGGGAAAGCCTTACGGGCCCATGCAACACAAGTAGATCCAAACTCACCTTTCTGGTTCGGCCTTCCGGATGAACATGCTCGCACAGTGCATCCGTTTGATGATTATGTGTTAGTGCGGTCACTTGTTGGAGAAATCCAAGAAGGTATTTTCGAAGATGACTTATTTAAAGACATCAGAGCCTGAGTGAGGAGACAAATGTCCGTATTTCTTTCAGAAGAGTGGCTAGAGGAACTTAGAGAATTAACTTCAGATCTGCCTAAGCAGAAAGGCGTAGATGGCAAAGTTAAGTTTGTAGTTACGTCATCCCCATTAGGAAAAGTTCAATTCTGTTTAAATGTGTCTGAAGGTCAAGTAGCAAAGTTAGTTATCGGAGCTGACAAAGAGAGTGACGTTACAGCTACTTTCAAATATCCAGATGCTGAAAGTTGGTTCAAAGGAGAATTAGACACGGATCTTGCATATATGAATGGACAGTGCAAATTTGAAGATGACTACACCTGCTTTATGTACCGACTTAGACCACTTTTTTCAAGTGAAGCTTGGAATAACAACTTAAAAGTACTTCTTGGGAATACTCAATTCGAGTAGTTCTCTAATTTCTCAATAGGGCTCTAATCCCACTGAATTTTTCTTGACTACTTCAGAGCTTGATACACACTCGTTGTCAGTTCACGACGGATCGGGTAATAACTTGAAGGCATAAATTGCGTCATAAAAATACAACTGATTTTCTCAACCGGATCAACCCAGAATCTAGTACTTGCAGCACCACCCCAAGCAAATTCTCCAATAGTTCCAAGCCCAGCATTTGCTGCAGGATCCATCAAGACAGAAAAACCTAACCCAAATCCCATTCCTGCCAATGCAGTCTCTGAAAAAGTTGACCTCCCTACTTCATTTAGCAACTTTCCTTCAGGAAGATGATTCATAGTCATTAGTTCAAGAGTCCGGCGTCCGATTATCTGATTACCGCCAGCAGCCCCCTCATTCGAGAGCATGTCAACAAATCTCTGGTAGTCGTTCGTGGTGGACACAAGACCACCGCCGCCCGATAGAAAAAGCCGTTCCTTCTGATAGGGGCTGTTTTGAGCAGGATCAGTAACTTCAAGAGCTCCGCTTTCATTAAGAATGTATGTAGAAGTAAAACGTTGAATCTTGTCTTCAGGCACGAGGAATCCAGTATCTCCCATCCCTAAAGGGTCAAAGATATTTTCTTGTAGATAGTCATCAAAGGAACAATCCCCGATTACTTCAATAAGTCGTCCGCAAACATCTGTGGACATGGAGTAATTCCAAGCTGTGCCGGGATCAAACAGAAGAGGTAGGCCACCCATGATGTCTATGGCTTCTTCGAGAGAAGCATCTGCTCTTCCTTCTCCTCCAGTCAGAGGCCCTCCAAGTTTTTTGTCACGGTACATTTGGTCAAGATTGTTTTGGAAATGAAATCCATAAGTCAGACCAGAAGTATGAGTAAGAAGGTCACGGACCGTCATGATAGTTTTTGCTGGCCGAAGTTCCGGTTTAAAAAGCGAGCCGCCTAAAAGAACTTGAGGGTTTTTAAAAGAAGGTAGAAATTTTTCAACTGGATCTTCAAGAAGAAATTTCCCTTGTTCGTATAACTGCATTAACGCTATGGAAGTAATTGGTTTAGTCATTGAATAAATGCGGAAGATAGCGTCATCCATCAGGGAAATATTTGATTCAATATCAGCCATTCCAGTGGTATGGCGTAGTACCACGTTTCCGTCATGAGCTACTTGAACTTGAGCGCAAGGAATCTTGCCTTCTTCTACATAGCGATTACAAAGATCTACAACTTTGTTCAATCGGTCCAAATCAAATCCAGAACTCATGCAAACTCCTACCGTAAATACTTATTTGGGGAATAACCCTATCTTTCCTTCAGAAGTTATTTCGCCACGAATTGGGTGCGATTTCTTTTTGAACAGGGCATCCTCAAACAATGCCCCGAATGCAATACCTCACGCAAAGTCTCAGCAAAGACACTGATGCTAAACGGTGGGTGCTTCCTTTAACCCAAGATGAATGTTCAAGTACTGGAAATCTATTCGGCGGAACAGGCCTCGCAGCGGCGATCCGTGTATTAGAGTTTGAATCTCAACGTCCGCTTGTTTGGATCACGGGGCAATTTGTTTCACATGCAAAAGCAGGTGAAAAACTTGCATTGGAAGTTGACCTAACAGCGGTTGGACACAAATCCACTCAGGCTCGTGTAACAGGAAGAGTTGACGATCGCGAAATAATTTCTGCATTCGCGACCCTCGGTAAGCGCGATGTAAATAAATCAGGAATTTGGGCGGTACCTATTGAAGCTCCGCCACCCTTGGACTGTCCATTGTTTCCAAGTCGAGATGGTGTGCGATCCGTATCGAACAATCTAGAACGTCGTTTAGTACGAGGCCGAATGAACTCAGATGACCCGCCAATAGAAGATGGACGCGTAGCGATGTGGGTGCGAGTACCAGAGAATCTTGAAGTAGACCCCACCTTTCTTGCTGTCCTAGGCGACTATGTTCCTTGGGGAGCAAGAGACGCAGTTGGGGGAGGAATGGGAGGCGGACGAAGCTTAGATAATACTCTTCGTGTGGTGAATCCAGTACTAACTGAGTGGATTCTTGTTGACGTACGTATTGGAAGTCTTACTCACGGATATGCACATGGGACTGTTCATCTATGGTCAGAGAATCGTGAATTGCTCGCTACAGCAAGCCAAACTTGCCAATACCGGTCGCTTGATTAATCCCTCAAGTACTTTTCATGCGAAGATATACGGAAACATATTTCTCAATACATAGGACGTAAACAAATGTCTCCATATGGTTTAACAATTCCACTTCCAGGCCCATTACACAGTCAGCAAAATTTTTATCGAGAGTTAGTTGATCTTGGCTACACCGATGTTTGGTCTGCAGAATCAAATGGAGCTGAAGGAATGATTCCACTTGCTCTTGCTGCGGCTTGGGCGCCAGAACTTCGTTTGGGTACCGCAATTCTTCCCGCATATACCCGCAGTCCTGCATTAATGGCTCAAACTGCTGCAACGATGGCAGACGCAGCACCGGGAAGAGTAGCTTTTGGAATAGGTTCTTCATCGAATGTTATTGTTGAGAATTGGAACGGAATCCCGTTTGAAGAGCCATATAAAAGGGTTCGAGACACCGTTCGATTTCTTAAAGACGCGCTTTCAGGAGAAAAAGTCACACAGGAATACGATTCATTTAATATCAAAGGCTTTCGACTTGGAATAGTTCCGGAGCAGCCCCCAAAACTCTTGGTTGCGGCATTACGTGAAGGGATGCTTCGTCTTGCAGGGCGAGAAGCTGATGGGGCCATAGTCAACTGGTTATCGCCTGAAGATGTTAAAACAGTTGCTGGCATTGTTAATGAACAAGGTCCTGATAGAGAGGTAGTCGCACGTATCTTTGTTTGTCCTAGCGAAGATCGAGAAGCAGTGATGACTGGCGGTAGATATACGTTGGCTGCGTATCTAAATGTTCCTGTCTATAAGGCTTTTCATCAGTGGCTAGGGAGAGGTGATTTGTTGGGAGCGCACTGGGAGAGGTGGGATGCCGGTGATCGTCAAGGTGCTCTCGGGGAAATACCTGAGTCGGTTATTGATGATTTGATTGTTCATGGAAGTCCAGATCAATGCCGTGAACGAATATCTGAATATATGAAAAATGGGATAACTACTCCAGCTCTTGCAGTTATGCCGTTCGGCGGTATTGACCCATATGAAGCCATCAGGTCTTTGGCTCCAACAAAATAAAAAAAAACTTAAACCCATAACGCATAACGCGTTTCTCTGGTCTAAGGTGTGAGTAGAAACAAACTAAACCTCAAACTAAGGAGTGGACGTGACTGAAACACTGGACTCGATAAAAATAGACGAGTTGAAGGCTGCCATCGATCGGGGTTTAGGATCTACAAAAGAACGTCAACTTATTGCTGCATCAGAAGTAGCAGATCTGCTATTAGATATCCGTCTTTTATTAGCGGAAGATGAAGCGGAACTTGAATCTTCCCCATTGAATTAATTTTTATTTAAACGAAACTAGTTTCTTAACTATTTTCCCAAGAGTTAGTCCAATACCAGCACCAACGATTACATCGCTTGCATGGTGCATCTTCACGTGGATGCGTGAAACAGCGACTACAAATGCGGCTCCAAACCAGAGCGGCTTAGCCTTAGATCGTTCACTAAGAATTGTTGCAGCCATAAATGCGGCTGATGCGTGACCAGAAGGAAAACTACTTGTCAGTGGCTGACGAAGATTATGAGGTCTTTCTTCCTCGGTATCTGGTCGCTCTCGAGTGAAAACAGACTTTATTGCTCCATTTACTAAAGCCGATTCGACCCCAAGAGCTACAGCTAGACGGACAGCTTCCCGATAGCCTTTTCGTCGAGTCAAGCCTTGAGTCAGCCCCAAAATATGCCATATAAGGCTGAAGTTTCCTAATTCGCTAGCGGTGTAAAAGAGTCGATTCAGAGCGGGGTTATTACGTAAAGGCTCCCAAGCCTCATCAACAACCTCATCAATTTTCTCTCCTACTGCCCCTAAAGGATGGTCGCGAGAAGAGGTATCAGTATCTTCAAAATACTCTTCATTCGGTTCAGGAAAGATCTGATGAACTTCAGCCATACAGTTAAGGCTACGGGTACTTACTGTTCAACCCATCAAAGTAAGTTCCTTGTCGTTTAAAAATCCCTTTTTTCCAACGTTTTGGAGTAAATAAAAGTGCTCTTGGATAGTCCTCAAACATCCATCGAACAAAGTTCCTACGTGTCCATTTCGTAGAAGTAGCAATGTTAAGCGCATATCGAGCAGAGCGTTTATGAGAAAGAATTTTTTGCAAGATAAGAGACATGCGGTGGTCAGCATTAAGTTCGGAAGCTACCGAACTTTCATATTTTCTAGCTATTTTTTCAACACTTTCTTCTTTGACTATTGCCTCTCCAGCGAGAATCCCTGTGAGTAATGCTTGCCCTATTCCTTCACCAGTTAATGTGTCGGCGGCAGCAGCGGCATCGCCAACAAATAAAACAGGTCCGTGAGAAAGAGGCATAGAGGTAATACGGGCAGGAATAGGCCAAGCTGTATAACGACCGTCTGGCTCAAAATTGCTTCCAAGAACTTCCCTTATCTTCGGTCTTTGTAGTAGTTCTTTCCATATTTTCCCAGTCTCACTTATCGGTATTTGGCCATCACGAAGAACACCAAACCCCACGTTTGCTCGCCCTTCATCTAAAGGGAAACTCCACACGTAGCCAGGAAGTAAATCCGGCTCAAACCATACATGGAGAGTTTCCGCCTCTGAGCCAACATTTTTGAAGTATTGGCGAAATGCATGCCATTCTCCCCGGTAGTTGTTAACCGATAAGCCCAAAAGACGCCGAGTGGGCGACCACATTCCATCAGCGGCTATTACTGACTTTGCCTCTACGAGTCCTAGACCATCAATCTCTATTTGAGGCCTCTTTGATTGAACGTTTATGGATTTCAGTCCATGGCCTTGAAAAATAGAAGCTCCGTTGCTTTGAGCAAGGTCTATTAGGGATTGGTCGTAGTCAACGCGAGGAACCACCGCAGCATAAAGACCAGTTCCGTCAGGGAGACTGCAAGTGGCAGAACGGCTGCCCTCCCAATGAAGAGTTGCTTTATTAATATTTTTCCACTGATTTATCGCAAGAGGAGAAAGGCCAAGATGTTCGCTTAGGCGCAAAGCGAGAGTTGTGAGGCCATCCCCACAACATTTATCTCTAGGAAACTCAGACTTATCAAATATCGCGACTGACTGTCCAGATTTAGCGAGGGTTATAGCAGCAGCAGAGCCAGCAGGCCCCCCGCCGATTATTGCAACATCAAAATTCATCAGAGCAAAGGCTAATACCTATTGCAATTAATTTGCTTCTGTGGTGGTGGTGGTGGTTGTGGTGGTTGTGGTGGTTGTGGTGGTTGTGGTGGTTGTGGTGGTTGTGGTGGTTGGAGGAACATAATTTGGACAACGAGGATCTAACTCAACTAACTCTTCAGCTTCCTCATCAAGTAAACAGGCTTCTGGATCAGAAAGTGTCCCATCGCAATTTAGTCCTTCTGGACGGTACAGGGCTTCAAAGTAATCAAACGTGGTTGTGCCCGTCTCTAGCCATGTTCGTGTACGTTCAGTGGACACTTCCGTGCATTCCTCTTGTATCTCTCGGGTTGTTTGATCAGTTTGCTCACCAACTACCCAAGGCTGAGAATAAAACTGGACAGTAACTGAATCTGGAGTAGCCGAAGTCCAAATCACTATTGGATAGGGGGTGACATTCTTAAGTTTCAAGTCCGGCCAACCCCAAGAAATCGTTGCTTCGCGACCATATGGATATCTCTGAAAATATATTGAGTGGCTTTTATATTCTTCAAAATCCAAACCAGCAAAGAAGGCAGCATTAAACAATGTTGTAGCAAATTGTGAAATACCACCTCCAACCGTTTGTATTAGAACTCCGTAAACGATCGCTCCATCTTCAACAAAACCATTCTCTACAGTTCGTTCCCCTACATGACCGTTAAGAGAGAACGTTTCGTCTGGTTCGATGACAACACCCCGTGTGAGTTCCGCTATGCGATGAATGTTTGTTACTCGAGGCCTTCCGGCAGGGTAGTAAGTAGTGAACTCTCCTACTAAGTGTGAAGCACCCGTTGAAGTTATCCAGTCTCTGCCACGCTCTCTATTGACAGCTAGTAGGTCAATATTTGCGTAATCTTTACCCGAATTAAGCGCTGCAGTGATGCGATTCACATCTTCATGACTACAACAAATACGATCTGGCTCTCCTCCGCTTATCTCTAACAAGTGATCATCGCTTGCCGTTAACCATACGTCGGTGCCTTCAACAAAAACGTCGCCGTAGGCCAACGATAATGAAGACTTCACTGCCTCTTCATCTATTTTTATTGATAGTCCATCGATATTGAACCAAGTTCTTAATTCATCCGAGAAAAAAACAATTGGCCCTGCAGGACTTAATGTAAGAAATCCTTTTTCAGCAAGGTGGTTCAAATGGTTTATCGCTTGAAGCCGGTCACCATGAGAAATAGTTGTAGATGAAACATCGTCATTTTTATTCATTTCGGCAGCAACTGGAATAGTTGATGAAAGAGGAATGGAAGACACATGGGGTTTTTCATTCGAGCCACGAGAGATTATCGCGATAACTAGAAAGGAAAGTGCTACGGCCGCGCTTATTAGAATCACTATGCGCCATTTAATTGAAGTAGACGAGGCCCATCGTTGACCTTGACGTTTTAACACAAGATTTACCGTAGCGCTTGAAACTTATCAGAAAGAGTCAGAACAATTTCAGGATGTCAGATTCCATTCCTCTTAACTCGTCATAATCAACGACCACACATTCAATCCCACGATCTTCAGCCAGCACTCTTGCTTGAGGCTTTATTTCTTGAGCAACATAGAGGCCTTTTACAGGACTCAGTTCAGAGTCTCGGTTTAGAAAATCGAGATAGCGGGTGAGCTGTTCAACCCCATCAATTTCTCCACGTCTCTTGACTTCAACCGCGACAGTCATACCTTCTTGGTCTTTGCAAAGAAGATCCACAGGTCCAATTTCAGTAGGAAATTCTCTACGTATTAGACGTAGTCCATCTCCCAGAACCGAAGGATTTTCAGCAAGCAACTCTTGAATATGTGCTTCAACTCCGTCTTTTTGAAGCCCAGGATCAACTCCCATTTCGTAAGCGCTATCGCTGATCACCTCAAGAAAAGACACGGTTAAGACTTCACCTTTCGCATTCGAAACACGCCAGTGCCCTTCTTCTTCAACTAGGCGGTTCGGGGCATTCATCCAATTAAGCGGTTTGTAAGCACCCCCATCCGCGTGAATGGCTACACAGCCGTCTGCCTTAACCATTATTAGACGAACAGCTTCAGGCAAATGAGCGGAAAGACGTCCCTCATAATCAACAGTGCATTTAGCAATAACTAATCGCATTTAGGGCCGTCCACCCATATTTAAAAGGTCCAAAACTGCTTCAGCTAAGTCCGGATGGCAGATTAAAAGATCAGGAAGCCAAGGGTCTGAATTGTTGTAAGAAAGTGAAGTACCATCAAGTCGCGATACGTGAAGCCCGTGAGACAAAGCTACAGCCGCAGGGGCACAGTTATCCCACTCATATTGTCCGCCAGAATGAAGATAAATATCTGCTTCCCCTCGAACGACCGCCATCGCTTTTGCTCCTGCAGAACCCATTTCAATCATTTCCCCTGATAATGCTTGGCAAACCATTTCCGCCTCCTTCGGGGGACGTGAACGACTAATAACTAACCGCGGTGATTCTGGGACAGAAGTAAGACTCGTTTTGGATTGACCAGTGTCCGTTGAAGTAGAAAGAGTCAGATTCAAAGCGGGCAGAGCGACAGCCCCAATAACAGGCACTCCATTAATAGCTAGGGCAACGTGAACCGCCCAATCAGTCCTTGGGGGATCTCCATACTCTCTCGTCCCGTCCACGGGATCAATAATCCACACTCGATCATTCTCGGATCGATTTGGGTGCACCGAGTGTGCTGTTCCTTCTTCTGAAAGTACAGCATCCATCGGCCGAAATTCAGCTAAAGAATTCATAAGAAACTCGTGAGACAGTTGATCTCCAATTGTTCCTAAATTAGAAAAATCATCTTCAGAAATAAGTTCTCTTTGTTCAAGCAGCAGTATTCCAGCACGAGTAGCTAGATCAGCAGCAAGTAAATGGTCATCAAGTTCTATCTTCAAGGGTCACCATCTTAGAAGGACAGGGTTAGCATATGTATAGAAATATTAAATCTTGTGGAAAGAAGTTATGAGTATCACCACATATGAACTCAATCACTTAGATCAATTAGAGGCTGAAGCGATTCACATATTTCGTGAAGTCGCTGCAGAATTTGAGCGCCCGTGTTTGATGTTTTCCGGCGGTAAAGATTCCATAGTCATGCTACATCTGGCCGCTAAAGCCTTTTGGCCTGCTCGTTTACCATTCCCGGTAATGCATGTTGATACCGGACATAACTTTCCCGAAGTTCTTGAATTCAGAGACAAACGCGTTGAAGAATTAGAAGCCAGATTAGTGGTCGCCTCAGTGCAGAAGTCAATTGATGATGGAAAAGTTGTTGAAGAAACTGGACCTCGAGCAAGCCGAAATCGTTTACAAACCACAACATTATTAGATGCCATTGAAGAACATAGATTTGATGCACTTTTCGGAGGCGCACGCCGTGATGAAGAAAAAGCACGAGCTAAAGAGCGGGTCTACTCGTTTCGCGATGATTTCGGTCAATGGGATCCAAAAAATCAGCGTCCAGAATTATGGAACCTTTACAACGGACGAATACGAATAGGTGAACATATTCGGGTTTTCCCAATATCAAACTGGACAGAATTAGATATTTGGCAATACATAGAAAGAGAAAACGTTGAAATACCGCAAGTGTATTTCGCTCATGACCGTCAAGTGTTTTCCCGCGACGGAATGTGGCTTGCCGATTCTGAATTTGTAACTCGAACCGAAGACGAAAAAGTAGTAACACGTAGAGTCCGGTACAGAACAGTTGGGGATATGAGCTGCACCGGCGCCGTAGAATCTGAAGCTGCAACACTCGAACAAATCATTGAAGAGGTATCGGCTACTCGCATAACTGAACGTGGGGCAACACGCGCAGATGACCGAGTCTCAGAAGCAGCCATGGAAGATCGCAAAAAAGAAGGCTATTTCTAATGGAGTTTCTTCGCTTTGCTACAGCTGGAAGTGTCGATGACGGAAAGTCAACTCTGATCGGAAGATTACTTTACGACACAAAATCAATCTTTCAAGATCAGATGGAATCTATCGAAAAAACCTCAGTCCAAATGGGTAACGACTACACAAATCTAGCGTTACTTACTGATGGCCTCCGCGCAGAACGGGAGCAGGGAATAACTATTGATGTTGCATACCGATACTTCGCTACCCCAAAGCGAAAGTTCATTATTGCAGACACACCAGGACATATTCAGTACACACGTAATATGGTCACTGGAGCATCAACAGCTGATGTGGCGCTTGTTCTAGTGGATGCTCGCCATGGAGTAGTAGAGCAATCAAGACGACATGCTTTTCTAGCGTCATTGCTCCGAATTCCACATTTGGTCGTATGCGTAAACAAAATGGACCTAATCGATTACGACGAAAAGGCATTCAACGAAGTAAAAGAGGAATTCCGTAACTTTGCAATGAAATTAGAGATTCCTGATCTGACCTTCATTCCAGTTTCAGCCTTGCATGGGGACAATGTGGTAGAAAGATCTTCAAACATGCCTTGGTACGAAGGATCCTCTTTACTCCATCACTTAGAAGAGGTTCATATTGCTAGCGACCGAAACCATATCGATGCACGTTTCCCAGTCCAGTATGTCATTCGTCCACAAAGTGATGAACATCATGACTATCGGGGATATGCGGGGACAGTGGCTGGAGGGGTTTTTAAACCCGGAGATGAAGTGATGGTGCTACCTAGCGGCTTCACCTCTACAGTGGCCTCAATAGATTCCTATGATGGCCCAGTAGCTGAAGCCTTTGGACCAATGGCGGTAACCATACGCCTTACAGATGACATTGACATTTCGCGCGGCGACATGATTTGTCGACCAAATAATCAACCTGTTTCCAGTCAAGATATACAAGCAATGGTGTGTTGGATGTCGGAAAATGCAGATCTCACCCCTCGAATGAAGCTGGCTCTCAAACATACAACAAGATCAAGCCGGGTCATGATCACAGATCTCCATTACAGAATCGATGTGAATACTTTACATCGAGAAGAAAATCCATCTTCTCTTCAACTTAATGAAATTGGTCGAATTTCTTTAAGAAGCACTCAACCACTTTTCTTTGATGAATACCGCCGCAATAGGAATACTGGTTCATTCATACTTATAGATGAAGCAACTAACGCCACTGTAGCAGCAGGCATAATTGTTGGTTCCGGAACCTGACATGGCTGAACATAACCCGAACATTGTTTGGAATTCTGATGGTTTCAGTCAAGAAGAAAGGTCAGCAGCTACAGGATTGAACGGCGCAACTATATGGTTTACTGGGCTTTCCGGGTCGGGGAAATCTACGGTTGCTGCCGCATGTGAACGTCTTTTGATAGCTTCTGGAAAACCTGCGTATCTCCTAGACGGGGATAATTTGCGGTATGGCCTCAACAAAGATCTTGGTTTCTCGGCCGAAGACCGACATGAAAATGTTCGTCGTGTATCAGAAGTTGCACGACTGTTCTCGGATGCTGGATTTATCTCTTTGGTGCCTCTTATAAGCCCTTATAACAAGGATCGAGAAATGGCGAGAAAAGTACATGAGTCAGCGGGGATACCTTTCTTTGAAGTATTCCTTAATGCCACAGTTGATGTATGTGAAGAACGTGATCCGAAAGGGCTTTATGCAAAAGCTAGAGCAGGAGAATTAAAGGGCTTCACGGGAATCGACGATCCATATGAGGAACCGGATTCACCAGATCTAGTTATCAGTCCCGAAGATGGGGCGCCATTTGCGGTAGCGACAAAAGTAATAACTCTTTTAGAGAAATAGTCAGGATCGAGTAAGGGGCTTGTACTTAACACGAGTTGGTGCGCTATCAGCTCCTAATTCTTTTCTGCGAACACTCTCGTATTCATCAAAGTTTCCTTCAAACCACCGAACTTGAGAATTCCCCTCAAAAGCCAATACATGGGTTGCGACACGATCAAGAAACCAACGGTCATGGCTAATGATCACAGCGCAGCCAGGATAAGCCTCCAATCCACCTTCAAGAGCACGCAGGGTATCAACGTCTAGATCGTTAGTCGGTTCATCTAACAGCAACAAGTTCGAACCACTTTTAAGAACTTTCGCTAAATGAACGCGGTTCCTTTCTCCGCCAGACAATTCCCCAACTTTTTTCTGTTGATCAGACCCTTTGAAATTAAACGAAGCTACATATGCTCGACCGTTGACTTCTCTTGTGCCAACTTGGATGAACTCTTGACCACCTGTAATTTCTTCAAAAACAGAACGTTCCGGATCAAGAGACTCGCGCGATTGATCAACGTAACCTAACTCAACAGTTGAACCGATACGTATTTCCCCAGAATCAGGGGCATAGGGCGAATCTTTATCTTGTTCTGAAGCAGCGATAAGCATCCGAAACAGTGTGGTTTTACCAGCTCCGTTCCCACCAATAACACCAACAATTCCTGCTGGGGGGAGAATAAAAGATAAATCTTCGATAAGAAGGCTTTCTCCGAATCCCTTTGAAATATTCTCAACTTCAATAACTTGATCTCCAAGGCGTTGGTTAGCAGGAATTGTAATTTGTAGTTCGCTATCTCTTTGAGTAGCTTCTGCAGCCTCTGCCACAAGTTTTTCGTATGCGGCTAAGCGGGCCTTTCCTTTTGCTTGTCGCGCTTTGGGAGCCATCCGCACCCACTCCAGCTCACGTTCTAAAGTTCGTTGTCTAGCCGAGTCTGTCTTTTCTTCGGCTTCAAGACGAGCACGCTTTTGCTCAAGCCATCCAGAATAATTTCCTTCGTAGGGAATGCCCTTCCCTCGGTCTAGCTCAAGTATCCACCCAGCAACATTGTCCAGAAAATACCGGTCGTGTGTAATGGCGATAACAGTTCCTGAATAGTCGCGTAAAGATCGTTCTAGCCAAGCTACTGACTCTGCATCGAGATGATTAGTTGGCTCATCCAAAAGTAAGAGGTCTGGGCGTGAGAGCAATAATTTACAGAGAGCCACACGGCGACGTTCACCACCAGAAAGATGAGAAACTTCACTTTCTCCTGGTGGTAGACGTAATGCATCCATTGCGATGTCAATAGTTCGCTGAAGATCCCAAGCCCCCGCTGATTCAATTTGTTGTTCAAGGTCTGCTTGTTCTTCCCCTAATTTTTCATAGTCCGCTTCAGGGTCAGCCCATGCGGCTAAAACTTCGTCATACCGCGATAAAAGACTTGAAATTTCACCAAGACCTTCCATTACATTGCCTAGAACGTCTTTATCAGGGTTAAGTCCGGGTTCCTGTTCTAGTAGTCCTACTGTGAACCCATCAGTGAGTCGGGCATCGCCTGAAAATTCTTCATCTAGCCCCGCCATAATTTTAAGCAAAGACGATTTCCCTGCACCATTTGGCCCAAGCACCCCAATCTTTGCTCCCGGGTAGAAAGCCAGAGTGATGTCTTTCAAAACATCGCGGTCAGGTGGATAAAATCGACCAACTTTATGCATTGTGTAAATGAATTGTGCGTTCACAAAAGTGAGGTTACTTCCTGTTCACCTAGGCTCCGCTGTTGGGAATGACATAACATGAAACCGCATGATTGAAGCAGCTCTTTTTGATTTTGGAGGAGTCATCCTTACCAGCCCGTTTGAAACATTCGCGGCTTATGAAATTGAAGCTGGATTGCCTCAAAACACAATAAGAACATTGAACTCCACAAATCCAGACACAAACGCTTGGGCAAAATTTGAACGTCGAGAAATTAACCCAGAAGAATTTATTGAACTTTTCCAGACCGAAGCAGCCGAACAAGGTTTCATGATCGATGCCAGAAAACTAATTGAAAATTTACATGGAGCATTAAGGCCCAATATGGTTGAGGCGCTTCGTCGTTGCTCAAACAACCTTAAGACAGCCATGTTGACTAACAACATAACTCCAATCGGATCACAGCCTTTTTCAGGAGATGTCCAAGAGGTGGTCGAGATGTTCGACGTAATTGTTGAGTCAAGTGTTGAAGGGTGCCGAAAGCCAGAGGACAAATTTTACGAAATAGCGTGCAACCGATTAAATGTAGAGCCCGCTAACTGTGTTTTTTTAGATGACCTAGGTGTGAACTTAAAACCCGCAAGAGCAATGGGTATGACAACCATCAAAGTCGTGGATCCTGATCAAGCCATAGCAGAATTATCGACAGTTGTCGGATTCCCTTTGAGTTGAGCGCTAACGTCGATTTCATGCGAATTGTAACTTGGAACGTTAACTCATTAAAAGCACGACTATCTCGCGTTGAGGCTTGGATAAAAGCTGTAGAACCAGATGTGCTTTGTCTGCAAGAAACAAAAATGACAGACGAAGCATTCCCGCACGAGTCGTTTTCCTCACTTGGATACGAATCGGCTCATTATGGTGAAGGCCGGTGGAATGGTGTAGCCATAATTTCCAAAGTGGGACTTGAGAAAGTAAGACAAGGTTTTGATGATGGGAGAGACGACCCTGATCCTGATGCAAGAATTTTATGGGCAACTTGTGGAGGAGTCCGAATCGCTTCATGCTATGTACCAAATGGACGAGAGGTCGGCCATGACCACTATCACTATAAACTCGACTGGCTTGACCGATTAAAAGAAGACTTGAAAGCAAATACTGACTGTTCAAAAGAACAAGTAGCAATAGTTGGAGATTTCAATGTGGCCCCCGATGACCGAGATGTTTGGAACCCGGAAGCCTTTGTCGGCATGACTCATGTGACCGAGGAAGAACGCAAAGCAATATCAAACTTGATTGATTTAGGTTTGGTAGATGCGTTTAGAGAAAAATTTGATCAGTCGGGACTATTTTCTTGGTGGGACTATCGTGGCGGATCTTTTTACAAGAAACAAGGGATGCGCATTGATTTAGTTCTGACTTCTAAACCATTAACGGAAAAATTAGAATTCATAGTAGTAGACCGGAATGAACGTAAAGGTGAAAAGCCCTCCGACCATGCTCCGGTTGTCGCAGATTTCAAAGTGACCTGATTCGAATGGTTCCTCACCCAGGTCGCAAGCCTAAGGAAGGAATCTACTTGTCAGAAATGCGAAGAATTTGTTTAAATCTTCCTGAAACTGAAGAGCGGTTTAACCACGGGATGTCAGGATTCGCAATAAAAAATAGAAGCGCTTTTGTCTTTTTGAGAGAATCACGGAAAGAAAATCACGTAGCCCTTTGGTTCAAAGCTTCGTCAGGGGTCCAAGAAGAATTAGTTGAGCAAGACCCAGATCGTTTCTTTGCACCCCCATATTTAGGCCCAGCTGGCTGGGTAGGCATGCGTTTAGATATTGATTTGGACTGGGAAGAAGTAACTGAAGCAATGGAACAAGCATGGCGACTAGTTGCCCCCAAGAAGGCAATCAAAGAATTTGAAGATGCTACTTATTGAAAAACTTCAATAGATCTTGACCGAATTTTTCAGCTTTAGCCGGACCTATGCCATAGACGGACAGAAGCTCATCTAAATTTTCCGGACGCTTCTTAGCAAGATCACGAAGAGTTTCATCGTTGAAAATAGTAAAAGCCGGTTTGCCAGCAGCTTTTTCTATACGCCAAACCTTTAGGTCTGAGATTATTTGGTCTTCGGAACCTTCTAGTAAAGAATCACCTTCTACCGCTCTTTGAATTTGAGAATCAATATTTGGAGGATCAAATTGACGGAAAATACTCAGCAATTCTTCACCGTATCTCTGAATGTTATGTGAGGTAACGCCAGAGATGTTTTCCATTCCCTCAATAGTTGCTGGCCATGATTCAATAAGGGCCTCTAATGCGGCATCTGATAAAACCTCATAAGGTTGCAGACCGGCATATTGGGCGTGCTCGCTACGCCATGAAAGCAATGCTGCTTTCACAGGATGTTCAGAAGCGGAATTAGAAGTCTTTCCACTACGGGCTTTCCTTATTTGATCAATTTGACCTTCTTTATTCAAAGGCTTATCCAAACTATTGATTGCCTCTTGAATTTGTTCAAGCCATCTAGAAGGGTCTCTTCCGATTGGTTCTTTGTCGCCAAAACTTCTTTCTCCTGCCCAAGAAATAAACAAATTTTCTTTCGCTCTGCTAAGAGCGACGTACAAGAGTCGTTTTTCTTCAGCTAAAGAGTCAGCATCTCGAGCGTAAGATATGGGAACGAAACCTTCTTCAAGCCCCACTAAGTGGACCGTAGGCCACTCCAAGCCCTTAGCAGAGTGAAAAGTAGCGATTTCTACCGCATCAATAGAGATGTCAGTTACGGTGCGGATATGGCTTTTGATCCATGAAAGAAAGCCATCAGCCGTAGCTGTTGGATCTAAAGCAAGATGTTCTTTTGCTAGAAGTCTGATTTCAGAAAATGCATTAAACCGTTCTTGTTGACGTGCCGGAATTTCATATTCTTCATCTTCATCAAAACCAGCATGTAGATCCCCTAAAAGTTCTGTTAAAGGCTGGTTGTTGTTTTCAAAAGAACTTAAAACTCTTTTGACATCACCGCGGTCAAAGAGGCTGCTTCCGGCGAGGGTTCGAACAGGTATTTCTACATCGCGAAAAGCACGAGCCAGTGCTTCCACCTGTGTATTAGTTCTAGTCAGAACCGCCTGATCAGACCATCGTCCATTGGGGCCACGATTTTCACGAACTCTTTGGGCTACAGAGGTCAGTTCGTCTTTATCTGAAGAGAAATGGGTGATGGTTGGGTTAGAGCCGCTTGATCTATTTGCTTTAAAAGTCGTGTCTTCAAGAATAGAAGTAGCAGTTCGTAAGATTTGAGGAGTGTTTCTATAGTTCTGCTTTAAATCAACTATTTCTCCTCCCGGGAAATACGTGCCAAACCGTACAAGATGATCGGCATCTGCTCCGTTCCATCCATAGATCGCTTGATTTGGGTCTCCTACTACGCATAGGTTCTCATTTCCGTTGAGCCATGCGTTGAGAAGTTCAACCTGTACTGAATTGACATCCTGAAATTCATCGACGTATAGGTGTTGAAATCTCCATTGCTGAGCGGCGGCGAAAGATCGATCCGAACGAATAGCTTTTGCGCAGAATACAAGTAAATCATCAAAGTCAACTTTGTTTTGCTCTCTCTTAAGATCCTCATAATTCTGGTAAATTTGACCGATTAGCGAAGAAGGAATACCGATATTTCTCCCATTTTCTTCTGCCATTCCCGCATAGGCTTGTGGTCCGATTCGTCTTGCTTTCGCCCATTCAATCTCTCCTACTACATCTAGAACTTTTATTGAGCGGTAGTCGCGAGGTAGCAATTTAGTAACAAATACTGACTTATTTGTAAGTAGCTCCGGCTCGGGTAAGGACTTTTCTCTCCAGAAGTTTTTAAGTTGAGCGTAAGCCACTGCATGAAAAGTTCCAGCAGCAACTTGATCTCTAATTCCGAGACCACGTAAGCGATGGTTTAGTTCAGCTGCTGCTTTTCTTGTGAAAGTAAGAGCCAGAACTTTACGGGCATCATCAATATCCATAGCAATCCGCCAAGCGATCCGATGAGTTAACACACGTGTTTTACCTGAACCTGCACCAGCATGTATAGCAAGCGGAACTTGTTTACTAGTGACAGCATGACGCTGCTCTTCATTCAAATTTAGTAATAGTCCATCAGCCCCGGATGGAAAATGAATATTTTCAGACACAACTGCACCCTACTCAAGAGGAGAGCGATGCTCTAATGCTCAGCGCATAAAAATCATTGGAAGATGAGGAATCCCATCGCCGTCATCAAATTCTTCGCCGGTTACTACATAACCCAAACTTTTATACCAGTCAGCGAGATGAGATTGAGCATGCAGTGTCAATTTTCCTTCAGTTAAGTCTGCGACGTATTCAAGCAGTTCGGTAGCTAAACCGCGACCGCGAAACTCAACACTTGTTGCTACTCGTCCAATGCGGTTTCCATCTGGCTCCGATAGAACTCGAAGATAGGAAACGGGCTCATCTGAGTTATTTATCCAAATGTGTCGCGTCTGAGGATCCGTATCATGCCCATCTAGATCAAGATAAATGGAAGATTGTTCCACGACAAAAATCTCAGATCTTAGCCGCAAGATCTTATAGAGAATGGTGGAGTCGATTTCGGAAAAAGTACAGTTCTGTATCTCGCTCATTAAAGCGACGCTATCGCCCGGTTTGCGGCAAACATCTTGAACTTGAAAGATAGTCATATGCCATTAGCGTCTTTGCCTTCAGGTATCAATATATTCTACGAAAAATTTGGGGCTGACTCAGACCCTGCTCTCTTTCTCATGCATGGGCTTGGGAGCCAAATGCTTCTATGGGATGAAGAATTTTGTCAAAAATTAGTAGAACACGGACTCCAAGTCATACGTTTTGACTCTCGAGATTCAGGTCTTTCAACTCGATTGCCTGATGGAAATCAATACACACTGAGTGAGATGGCTCAAGACTTATCAGAGTTACTTGATTTCCTAAGCATAGAGCGAGCGCACATAGCAGGATTCTCTATGGGAGGAATGATTGCCCAAACATTTGCTTCAAACCATTCAGAAAAGTGTTTAAGTCTTATATCAATGTCCTCAAATACAGGAAATCCGAATTATGGCCGCCCTCATGGGAAGACTCTTGAAGCCATGTTGGCTCCTCCTCCTCAAGATCTAAAAGGAAAACTAGAAAAAGAATTATCTGATCGCCGGTTATGGGCAAGCACTGAATGGCACGATGAAGATCATGCAAGAGCACTTTTTGAGGCTTATGAAAATAGATCACCTATGCCTCCTTCCGCGTATGATCGTCAGTACAAAGCAGTTCTTGCTGGAGGGAATAGGGAAGAGAGAATAAAAACGATTTCTTCACCTACTCGAGTCATACACGGGACAGCGGATACGTTAATCGATGTAAGTGGGGGAGAGCGCACAGCAGCGATAATCCCCAATGCAGATCTCGTTCTTATTGATGGATGGGGGCACGATTTGCCGCCAGGTTCTTGGCCTCAAGTCACTCAAGCAATAGTTGAACATATAGAAAATTTAAAAGCAGAATAAGAGAAAATCTAAGGAGAAAAATGGGAGCACTTACAGGAGTTCAAGTTGTTGAATTAGCCGGCATAGGACCTGGACCCTTTTGCGGGATGATGTTAGCGGATATGGGTGCCGATGTTATACGTATTGATCGAGCAGCTTCAGTTAGATCAGAGAGGCCTACTGACCCTCCACTATCAGTTATTGATAGAGGGAGACGGAGTATAGGAATTGATTTGAAATCCCCCGAAGGAGTTGAAGTAGCCTTAAATCTCATTGAACGCGCAGATATGGTCTTTGAAGGATTTCGCCCTGGAGTAGCTGAAAGATTGGGGCTAGGACCGGAAACTTGCCTTGAGAGAAACCCTTCTTTGGTTTACGGGAGAATGACGGGATGGGGTCAAAGCGGCCCTTATGCTCAGACTGCGGGACATGACATCAACTACATCGCTTTAGCTGGAGCCCTTGCTCATTTTGGGCGGTCTGATTCCGGGCCCGTGCCTCCTCTGAATCTTGTCGGAGATTTTGGTGGCGGAGGAATGTATCTTGCATTTGGAATGGTTTGCGCTCTTTTAAACGCTCGTTCTACTGGAGAGGGTCAAGTCGTAGACGCAGCAATGGTTGATGGAGTGGCAAGCCTGATGGGCTTTATTCATGGAATGATGGCAACAGGATTTCAAACGGCTGATCGTGGAAGCAATCTCTTAGATACTGGTGCACATTTTTACGATGTTTATGAATGTAATGACGGGAATTACATATCAATTGGATCTATAGAACCACAGTTTTATGCCGAACTAATAGAAAAAATGGATTTAGACCCTGAAAAATTTGCTCCTCAAATGGACCGAACTAAATGGCCAGAGTTAAAAAATGAAATTGGAAAGATAGTAAAGACAAAAAGTAGAGACGAGTGGAACGAGATTTTAGAGGGAAGCGACGTATGCTACGCCCCAGTTCTTACTGTGGAAGAGGCGGTACAACACCCACATAACGTTGAAAGAAATACTTTCACTGAAATAGCAGGGCTTACTCAACCTATGCCTGCTCCACGGCTAAGTGCTACGCCTGGTGCGATTCAAAGACCGCCCGCTCATCCGGGTCAACATACGGAAGAGATACTTATAGAAGCAGGTATGGATGTGGAATCTCTACGCAAATCAGGAGCGGTGGCTTAGCGAAATGGCAACAGTTGTTTTTTTTCACGCTCATCCTGATGATGAAGCCCTTTCGACCGGAGGAACAATGGCCTTAATGGCTGAAGCTGGCCACAGGGTCATCCTTGTAGTGGCTACACGGGGCGAAGAGGGAGAGCCAGTTGAAGGCATCCTTAAAGACGGTGAGAAGTTAGAAGACCGCAGATCTTTAGAAACAGAGCAATCGGGAAAAATCTTGGGTGTTTCCCGAGTCGAATTTTTGGGATATCGGGACAGCGGCATGATTGATTCAAGCACTACAGAACATCCGGAATGTTTCTGGCAAGCAGACGAATCGGCAGCAGTCAACAGACTTACAAATATTCTTAAAGATGAAAAGGTCGATCTCATCGTCGTTTATGATCCAAATGGAGGGTACGGCCATCCTGATCATATTCAAGTGCATCGTGTGGGGACGAAATGGGCGGAAGAGAACGGTGTCCGACTGCGTTGGGTCACGCTTAATCGAGATGCTATTCGCCGGGTGGTAGAAGAGGCTATAAAAGCAAACATTGAAGCTGGTCAAGAACTAGATAGCGATTTAGCCAAAAGAGAAGAACGTTCTTCTGATGAGTCTTTTGGAATGGCAGAAAGTGACATAACTCATGCAATAGATGTGGTCTCAGTTCTAGACCAGAAAAGACAAGCTGTTGCTACTCACGCTAGTCAAATAGCTTCTGATTCATTTTTCGTTACCTTAGGAAATGAAGAGTATTCAAGAGCCTTTGGAAAAGAATGGTACGTGGATCCGAATTTTTCTAGGGGTGCAGAAGAATTATTACGAACCGACCTTTTACTCAATTAGCGGATTAGAGAAAACACGTTGACGGGCAAATGATCACAGCAATTCAGTTAAGTTCGTTACGTGATATTCATGACCTTTTAGCATGGGTGATTGTAGTTGGTAATGGGACGGCCGGACTGTGGGCTCTCATTGCACACCGATTCATAAAAGTGCGTCACCAACTTTTATGGTGGCTTACAGGTATCGCACAGGTAGCTATTGCTATTCAAGTATCTGTTGGAGTCGGATTTATGGTGAAAGAGAATATTGATACGCCACAATTCCACTTGTTCTACGGGTTCGTAGCCCTAATTACAGTAGGTATTGCTTATAGCTATCGTCAGTCTCTTCGCCAGCACATGTACCTTCTGTATGGTGGTTCTGGACTATTCCTCATGGGACTAGGCATACGTGCCATGCTTCTAGGAAACACTTAAGACTGAAGACGGTGTTTAAGTTCCTCTAATTCGTTAACCAGAGTATTCGGCAATTTTTCACCGATGAAAGCAAAGTGGCTCTCAATAAGCGACACTTCTTCAGCCCATCTTGAATTGTCCACCGAAAGCAGTTCTCTTAATCGAGATTCTGTTAAATCAAGTCCATCTAAATCAAGACCGTTGGGAGATGGAACATTTCCTATAGCAGTTTCTGTGGCTTCTCCTGAACCCTCTACACGTTCAAGAACCCATTTAAGAACCCTACAGTTTTCTCCAAATCCGGGCCAAAGAAATTTTCCTTCTTCGTCTTTTCTGAACCAGTTAACCCAAAAAAGGCTTGGCAATTTTTCTGGATCAGCATTAGAGCCGATTTCGAGCCAGTGGCTTATGTAATCCCCAACGTTGTAGCCCATGAATGGAAGCATGGCAAAAGGATCAAATCGAACTTGACCAAGGTTCCCTGCTGCTGCTGCAGTTTTTTCGGAGCTCATAATTGAGCCAAGAAAAACTCCATGATTCCAGTCTCTTGCCTCAGTAACAAGTGGAACATTTGAAGCACGTCTACCTCCGAACAAGATTGCCGAAATAGGAACTCCTTTAGGATCTTCCCATTCAGGGGCAATTGAGGGACATTGCTCAGCTGGCGCAGTGAATCTGGCGTTTGGATGAGCTGCTGGTGTCTCAGATCCAGGCGTCCATGACTGGCCACGCCAATCCGTCAGACTCGCTGGAGGCTCGTCCGTCATGTCTTCCCACCACACATCACCATCAGAGGTAAGAGCAACGTTTGTAAAGATCGAATTTTTACTCACTGAAGCCATAGCATTTGCATTTGTTTTCTCTGAAGTCCCTGGGGCTACACCAAAAAACCCTGCTTCCGGATTAATAGCGTAGAGACGACCATCATCTCCAAATTTCATCCACGCTATGTCATCCCCAATGGTCTCGACTTTCCATCCAGGCAAAGTAGGAACCAGCATTGCCATGTTTGTTTTACCGCATGCTGAAGGAAACGCGGCAGCAATGTAACTCTTCTTACCTTCAGGAGAAGTAATGGAAAGAATAAGCATGTGCTCAGCCAACCAACCGTCGTCACGAGCCATAGTTGAAGCTATACGAAGAGCGAAACATTTTTTACCTAGTAACGCGTTGCCTCCATATCCTGAACCATAAGACCATATTTCACGTGTTTCTGGAAAATGAGAGATGTACTTGTTTTCTGCGTCACAAGGCCAAGGAACATCTTCCTCGCCTTCTTGCAAAGGCGCTCCAACCGAATGAACACAAGGAACGAATTTGTTGTCGCCTAATACATCGAGCACTTCTTTCCCCATTCGGGTCATGACTCGCATGCTTACTACTACATAAGGTGAATCAGTTAGCTGCACGCCTATGTGGGCAATTGGAGAACCAAGCGGACCCATTGAAAATGGAACAACATATAGCGTGCGTCCTGTCATACAGTTTTTATAAAGAGACATCATCTCTTCTTTTAACTCATTTGGGTCACGCCAATTATTTGTAGGACCGGCATCGAGCTCTTCACTCGAAGCGATATAGGTTCGGTCTTCAACTCGCGCTACATCATTAGGATCTGATAACGCTAGGTAGCTGTTCGGCCTTAATGATTCATTTAATTTTTGAAAAGTTCCAGATTGCTGGAGTTGCCATGTAAGAGTTTCAGCTTCTTCTTCGGACCCATCACACCAGTAAATTTCTTTTGGATTAAGAATTTTTGCCCAGTTGTCAACCCACTCAATCAGGTCTTTGTTCGTGGTGTGAGAAGCCATCTCCTAATTCATACTCGCGATCGAAGGCAAATGCATAAATCTAGGGTGTGCCGTATGTCTCATTTCTGGAATTATTCAATTCCTGGTGTCCCCATATCCACTTCGGAACCAAAAGAAAGAGACGTGGCGCAGTTATTAGTATCCAGTTCAAATATCACACGCTGGCCGGGTCGAAGCATACGAAAAATAGAACCTTCGAGAGCATTTTCGGCAAGATCGTATTCGTGAAACTCGGTTTGTTCTATAACGATTCCATCACCGGTACCAGGATCAAAAGATTTAATAACACCTTGCACTTGTTTTACCTCGCAGCTTTTTGAACCTTGCCAGCTTTCAAGCAGCCTGTGCAAACATTCATACGTTTTGTAGATTTTCCTACAACGGCTCTCACCCGCTGAATATTAGGGTTCCATCGACGGTTTGTTCGCCGGTGCGAATGACTGACTTGTTTTCCAAACCAGGGCTTTTTGCCACAAATTTCACATACTGATGCCATTTTTCTTACCTCAATAGTCCCATTTGAAGATAGTTAAATACTATAAGGGAACTCAGTAAGGCTAGAGCCTTTTCCACCCTTACTCCAACCCTTTGTTTGCAGGATGGATGGTCGAAGCGAACAAGATGAGTACGCTAAAGATTCGTGGCTACTACTTCTCAATTAGAAGCGAAAGATATTCGCAACTTAATGAACCAGTTTTTCGAAGCTCTGGTGTCCCATCGCGAGGCTTTAAACATGCTCAATGTGTATCCCGTTCCTGATGGGGATACAGGTACCAATATGACTATGACGGCAGAGTCAGTAGTAAATGCCTTAGAAGAACTACCAGAAGATGCCGAGATCGCTGATGTTACATCTGCGATTGCTCATGGGTCTCTAATGGGAGCAAGAGGAAACTCAGGAGTCATACTCTCACAGGTTCTTCGAGCTTTTTCTTCAGAGATAGGAAGTGCTGGCTCTCTGAATGCTGACTCTGCTTCAAAAGGGCTTACTGAAGCAGCGGAAGCTGCATATGGAGCTGTGATGACACCTGTTGAGGGGACGATCTTGACTGTAGTAAGAGAATCTTCCGAAGCTGCTGAGATCGCTAAAGAAGAAGGAAATGATCTTCTCGGGATTATTGAAGCTGCACTTGAACGCGGGAAAGATGCGTTGGCTCGTACCCCTGAGATGCTTCCAGTTCTCGCTGAGGCAGGAGTGGTGGATGCTGGAGGAAGCGGGTATTTACTTTTACTAGATGCGCTTTTGAATGTCATTGATGGGCGCCCATTGCCTGAGGCTCCAGAAGTGAACTCTTCCTTGCCTGGAGCAGGAGAGTCACATGAAACAAAAGAGTCTCTAATTGAAGGTCCAAGATACGAAGTTATGTATTTCCTCGAAGCTCAAGACGAACTAATTCCCTCATTTAAGGAAAGCTGGAATCAAATAGGCGATTCAATCGTCGTAGTTGGAGGAGACGGCACTTGGAACTGCCATGTTCATACAGACGACATAGGAGCTGCAATAGAAGCAGGAATCAGCGTTGGTCGTCCTTATAAAATTCGAGTTTCTGACTTACTGGAAGAAGCAGAAGAACAAGCATGGGTACGCGAACAAATGATGGAAACCCATGAAGAAGAAGTAGGACCTCCCGTTCCTTGTGCCGTTGTTGCCGTGGCAAACGGTGTTGGAATAGTTGACATTTTCCACTCATTAGGAGTCCAAAAAGTGATTGCTGGTGGCCAATCAATGAATCCTTCAACAGAACAACTACTTGAAGCCGTTGAAATAGTTCCTTCTGACGAAGTAGTGATTCTTCCTAATAACGGAAACATCATTCCCGTTGCAGAACAGGTGGATGGACAGACGTCTAAAACTGTTCGCGTTGTTCGCACAAAGGGCATCACGGAAGGATTTGCTTCCCTCTTGGAATACGATCCGCAAGGAACTGCAGAAGAGAACTTGGAAGGAATGTCTGCTGCGGCCTCTCAGGTAGTCGCAGGTGAGGTAACAGTTGCAGTAAGAGATTCCGGAAGCGACGCAGGGGAAATCTCAGAAGGAGATTATTTGGGGCTTTCAGACGGCAAGGTCAAAGTGATTGCAAGCTCTCTCTATGAAGTTACAACTCAACTAATTGACAAACTCATTGAAGATCATGAAATAGTGACGTTGATAGCAGGTGCGGAAGTAGAAGACTCCACGACAGCAGAAATTGTTTCTTGGCTTGAGAAAGAACATCCCATGGTTGAGTTAGAAACCCATTTTGGCGGCCAACCTTTGTATCAGTATTTTCTTGGAATTGAATAGAGGTTTTCTGTGGCTGATAAAGGAGTCACACTTCGGGAATTAAAGGAACGGCCCGTAACAGATCTCAATGGAGTGACTGCCAAAAAAGTTGAACCGCTCAGAAAAATTGGCGTAACTTCGGTACTTGACTTACTAACTGTATATCCAAGAAGGTACATCGACCGTAGTAAGCAAATCGCTATTGATGATTTGACTGTCGGTGAGGAGGGCATGATCCTTGTTACCGTTTCAAAAGTAACAACTCGGCGAATGCGAAATCGCCGCTCTCTGGTCGAAGTATCAGTAGCCGACGAAACAGGGTCTATGCGCTTAGTTTTCTTTAATCAGCCTTGGCGCAGTAAACAACTATCTGAAGGTGATGAAATAATTATTTTCGGCCGGCTTGACCTGTATCAAGGACGCAACCAGATGACTAATCCCATCGTTGATTTAGTCGGCGATCGAACAGGAAGAATCGTGGCGGTTTACCCTCAGTCGGAGATCGCTGGAGTGCAAAGCTGGGATTTAGATTCACTGGTCGCTGAAGCCCTAAGACGAGTCATGAAGGTCAGAGATTTTGAAGACCCAGTTCCAGAGCAAATCAGAGACAGGTATCGGCTTGTCGATCGATCAAAAGCATTTCATCAGATTCATAGACCTGACTCCATGCAGGAGGTAGCTGAAGCACGGCGAAGACTTGTTTTTGATGAGCTTTTAAGAATTCAACTTGAATTGGTACAGAGAAAGATTCAATTGGAGAAACTAACGAAAGGAATTAGTCACAATGCATCAGGGGTTTTAACGGCGAAGTTTCATAACGAACTCCCATATGAACTCACTAGCGCTCAGAAGAGGGTGATTAGTGAAATTTCAGAAGATTTAGAAAGTCATTCACCTATGCATCGCCTATTGCAAGGCGATGTGGGTTCTGGGAAAACAGTCGTTGCTGTAACGGCTTTACTATCGGCGGTGGAAAGTGGGCATCAAGGGGCTTTTATGGCTCCAACTGAAGTGCTGGCTGAACAGCATTTTTCGAGCATTTCGAAACTCTTAGAAAGCATGGAAGTCGAAGATAATGTATCGCTGCTTGAGCAACGTCCACTTCGAATTGAACTTTTGACAAGTAATGTTTCAGCAACTCACCGAAGAGAACTACTGCAAAAACTCTCTACAGGAGAGATTGACATTGTTGTGGGTACACATGCCTTGATTCAAGATGAAATCTTGTTCGCCTCATTAGGGGTAGTGGTGATTGACGAACAACATCGATTCGGAGTAGATCAAAGAGCAGCATTAAAAGAAAAACAATCTGATGGAGTGGTTCCGGATGTGTTAGTGATGACCGCCACTCCAATTCCTCGAACAGCAGCAATGACTGTTTATGGGGATCTTGATGTTTCTATTCTGGATGAAATGCCACCAGGGCGAATCCCGATTGAAACTTTCTGGGTTAAAGACGAGCAGGAAGCATGGGAATCAATATTCGAAGAGGTCAGAGAAGGTAGACAGGCATATGTTGTGTGTCCACTAATTGATGAATCTGACTCTCTAAGTGTCCGTTCCGCAGAGGAAACGTTTAGTCGTCTATCAAAGCAAGTGTTTCCTGATTTACGTGTGGAACTTTTACATGGTCGGATCAAAACTAATGAAAAAAATGAAATTATGGAGAAATTCCGAACAGGTAATGTGGATGTTCTTGTTGCTACAACGGTGATAGAGGTCGGTGTGGATGTTCCTAATGCCACAGTCATGGTTGTTTTAGATGCGGACCGGTTTGGGATCGCTCAACTTCATCAATTACGCGGACGGGTGGGCCGTGGCTCTAGTTCAAGTTTTTGTTTCCTGGTTGGAGAGGCAGGAACCGCTATTGGAGAAGAACGCCTAAAGGCTCTAGTGGAAACAACAGATGGTTTTGAATTAGCTGAAGTAGATCTCGAATTGCGTGGAGAGGGAACGATCATGGCGGATCGCCAGAAAGGACGCAACGACTTACGTTTAGCTTCTTTACGGAGAGATCGAGAATGGGTAGAGATTGCTCGTGAGGTAGCGATAGAAATGGTCACTCAGGATCTAGATTTAGTCCGTCATCCAGACTTGAAGGAAGAAATTTCTGTCTTTCTCGAAGATTCGGATGGCGAGTATCTTCTTAAATCATAAGAATTTTGAAGCTATCTAGTTGAATGTTTCTTGTTCGTCATCGAATTCAGGCAAAACGATATCCCATCTATCAAGGCAGTCTTTACAGCGGTAAGCCACTGAATCTCCGGGTTCGAATTCTGAGTCAGGATGAGGGAGCAAATAACATTTCCCGCCACAGTCAACACATGTAATTGTTTGTGGAGCTTTCACTTAACGCACCATACTGTTATATGCGGGTAGTTGCTGGAAAGTTAAAAGGCCGGAGTTTGGATTCGCCAGAAGGTGACCAAATACGACCTACTAGTAATCGTGTAAAAGAAGCCATGTTTAATGCTCTTTACAGCCTTGACGCCATTGAAGGAGCAAGAGTTCTTGATCTATTTGCAGGGTCTGGGGCATTAGGCATTGAAGCATTGTCTCGAGGATCCGCCGAAGCAGTTTTTGTAGAAAAGTCTTCACGGAATGCGCAACTTATACGTCAAAATATCGAAAAATGCGGGCTAAGCGAGCAATCAAAGGTCCATATTGACGAAGCAATTAGGTGGCTACGTAATAATTCTGGACCTTGGGATTTGGTAATACTTGACCCGCCTTACGAATTTGATGAATGGGAAAATGTATTTGATGTTCTTGAAGCAAAGGTCGTCGTGGTCGAATCAAATCGAGAAATTAAACCAGGGAATGGGTGGCATGTTCAAAGAAGTAGACAATATGGGGCTACCGTGGTGTTATTAGTTATTAGAGATCAGGAGAGCAAATCATAAAGAAAGGGGGTTTGCCAAGTGACTTGTGTTTTATATCCAGGCTCGTTTGATCCTATACATAACGGGCATGTAGAAATGGTTGAAACCGCAGCTTCACTATTTGACGAAGTCGTCGTTGGAACTTTAATGAACCCTTCTAAAGGAGGAGGACTCTTTTCTTTAGAGGAACGAATGGCTTTGTTGGATGAATGTTTCAAACATTTGCCGAATGTTCGAACAACTATGTTTGATGGGTTAGTGGTCACGCTCGCAAAAGAAGAAGGAGCGGACTTCATAATTAAAGGCCTTAGAGCAGTGTCAGATTTTGAATCTGAGTTGCAAATGGCTCAAACTAATTTAGCTATTTCTGGGGTTCATACTCTTTTCCTGCCAACGGCTTCACGCCGCTCTTTTTTGGCTTCAGGTTTGATTAGAGAAGTGGCCCGACTTGGTGGAAATGTTGAAGATATGGTGCCTGGCCCTGTCTACGAAAAATTGAAAGAAAAGTTGCCATCGTGACAGACGATTTTCTTCAGCCGTCGGAGCCTGATCCGTATAGACCTCCTCAAGTAGAGGCTATTTTGCGAGAAGCACGTGACATTATTGAGAATGCTCGAGCTATGCCGCTTTCAGCTTCATCAATGGTCAATAAAGAAGAGCTTTTGGAAATGATTGATGAAGCGATGCGAAGGCTTCCTGACGATTTAAGGAATGCCCGTTGGCTTTTAAAGGAACGCGAAGAGTTTTTAGCCAAAGTCACTCGGGAAGGAGACGAGATTCTTGAGTTGGCACGATCTCGTGCAGAGCGTTTGGTGCAAAGAACTGAGGTGGTGAGAACAGCTGAGCAAAAAGCAAGACAGCTGGTGGAAACAGCCAGAGAAGATAGCCGCAGGATGCGCTTAGAAACAGAAGATTATTGTGATCAAAAGTTGAAGAACTTTGAGTCAACTCTCGGAGAGGCAAAGGATGTTATTGCAGCAGGTCGTAGGAAACTGCAAGAAACAGGAACTGGGCGACATCAAGAAAATTTTGAAAATGATCTTCATGAAACGGAAGTTATAGAGAGTAGTTCTAGTTCTGGTTCGGCGCTTTTTGATCAGGACAACATCTCAGATAACGATGACTATTAACAAGTCATTCGGCAAAGACCTTATTTTTCCATTGCCACTGCTTAGACGCAGACCTGAAAAAACTCATCACGTTAATAAAGAGGTTTTTCTGGATGGTTTGGCTATCTCTGCCGCACGTGTTCTTGATGGGCGTGTTGGTTTGGACCTCAGCATTGAACTAAGCAGGGAAGAAGTTTTAGTTACCGGAAAGGTTGCTGCTAGTTGGAGTGGAGAATGCAGGCGTTGTATCGAGGAAGTATCTGGACAATTAGAACTGGCTGTTAGCGAAATTTTTCTTTCTACTGAACAATTTAAGAATGAAGTTAATTTCAGCGTTGAAGACGCTTTTCCTTTCAAAGAAATCGAAGGAGAAGAGGTGATCGATTTAGAAGAAGTAGTTAGAGACTCAATTTTGTTGGCTCTACCGTTTTCTCCGCTTTGCTCTGAAGAATGTCAAGGCCCTGACCCCCAAAGGTTCCCAACTGATACAACTATGGAAAAGAAAAGTCCTGAGAAAGACCCGCGTTGGGCAGTTCTTGATCAATTAAAGTTCGACAAAGATAATTCCGCTTGAATCACTACCACTAAATACTTTTAGTTCCGCTACCCTTGCTAGTTCGCCTAATTAATAATCAATTGGCGTAACCTGTAAATAACTCTATTAAGGACCAGAAAATGGCTGTTCCAAAGAAGAAAACCTCAAAAGCAAAAGGACGAAGCCGAAGAGCTTCGAACTGGACATTGCGCGCTCCATCTCGAAGCACCTGCCCGCGGTGTGGAGCCATAAAAAGACCACATCGAGTTTGCGGTAATTGTGGATGGTATGCGGGCAATCAAGCCATTGATGTTGAATAGATAGATCGATGTCTCAACTATCGCCAATAGCCGTTGATGCGATGGGAGGGGATAAAGCCCCTGAAGAAATAGTTGCAGGTGCACGGCAAGCATTCGAAAAACATGGGATTCCAGTAGTTCTAGTAGGAGATCCAGGCAAGATTCAGGATGCTGGAGAACTTGACATCATTCCTGCTATGGAAGCTATCCCTATGGATGCTGAACCGGGATCTAGCGTCAGGAAGATGAAAGACTCCTCTCTAGTGCGAGCCGCTGAAGCAGTTCGAGATGGCAGAGCTTCAGCGATGGTTAGCGCAGGAAATACAGGGGCAACTATGGCCAGCGCTCTTTTGCGTATGGGAAGAATAAAAGGAGTTGCACGACCGGCTATAGCAACACTTATCCCTACCCCCGGTTCAACTTCAACAGTTTTTCTTGATGCTGGCGCTAATGCAGAATGCAGACCCGAATGGTTGGTTCAGTTCGCCAAGATGGGCTCAGTATTTGCTCGCCTTCGGCTTAATGTTGAACAGCCTCGAGTGGGACTTCTTTCGATTGGAGAGGAACCCGGGAAGGGCAGCCCATTCGTTAAAGAAGCTTACGAAGAAATGTCCAAGGCATCTTGGCCTGATTCGACCTTTCTTGGCAATGTAGAAGGTCGGGATTTGATGTCAGATCAAGTGGATGTAGTGGTAACTGATGGCTTTACTGGCAATGTGGCACTAAAAACCCTTGAAGGATCGCTGAAGACCTTAATGATGGCGCTATTTACTGCCCTTGGGGAACGCCCTGAAGCTGCTGAGGCTGCCCAAGTACTTGGTCCGGAACTTGATGAACTCTATACGGTCTTCCATCCAGATTCTTACGGCGGAGCAATGCTTCTAGGGGTAAAAGGGGTTTGCATAATCAGTCATGGTTCTTCTAGCGCACTAGCTATCGAGAATGCAATCAAAGTGGCGTCTGAAATGGTTGAAGCAGATGTAGTTGGAAATATTACGGCTTCCGTAAGCGAGAATCTTTGATATTTCAATATATTTCAATATATTTCAGTACCTGCTGAGCAGTAGAGTTATTCCGGTAAGATTGCAAATTGATGTTGAGTGTTAAAAAAACACAATTTACAGTCCGGAGGAACCGTGCCTGCTGAAACACACATCCAAGGAGATCCTATGAGCCGTGACGAAATTCTTAATCTTATAAGCGAAAGACTTGCAGATATTTTAGAAATAGACACACAGGAGATCGGAGAAGGGGATTCTTTCGCTGATGACCTTGAAGCTGACTCTTTAGCATTGATCGAACTAGTCGAAGCGATCGAAGAAGAACTAAGTGAAAGATCTATCGGATTTCGATTTGAAGACGAAGATCTAGAAGATCTTAGAACAGTACGCGATGCGGTGGACTATGTCGTTTCCCGCCTTGGCTGACAATTCTAGTCTTACTGAGCCGATGGAAAAACAGGCTCAAAAGATTGAAAACTTAGGTTACGTATTCAATGAAATAGAGCTCCTTACATCTGCGTTGACGCACCGTTCTTGGTGTGCAGAGTTCGGTGGAACCTCTAACGAGCGCCTTGAATTTCTAGGAGATGCTGTATTAGGTCTAGTAGTAACCCAAAATATTTACTTATCTAATCCGGACATTGCTGAGGGGCAGTTAGCTAAAATTCGTTCCGCAGTAGTTAGCTCAAAGGCTCTTGCAGGGATAGCTGAACAAATTGGTGTTGGTCAAGCGCTATGCCTTGGAAAAGGTGAAGAATCTTCTGGAGGACGAAGTAAATCTTCCATTCTGGCAGATGCTCTTGAAGCAATTATTGGAGCAATTTATTTAGATGGAGGAATAACTTCAGCTACCGAGGTCATCGAAAGGTTATTCAAAGACATAATTTCGGAAGCTTCCATGGAACCTGGTATTCACGACTACAAAACCCGTCTCCAAGAATTTTCTGCTCAACATTTTGGTATAGCACCCACCTACCAAGTTGAAGCTAAAGGTCCAGATCATGACCGAGAATTTTCTGCACTAGTAAGAATTGAAGATCAGACTTTCGGTCCCGGCGCTGGAACTTCAAAGAAGAACGCAGAGCAAGAAGCAGCTCGAATTGCTTGCCAAACACTAACCAAAGAAATAAATAACGATCATTGAAAGAAGCATTGTGAGTACACCATTAGAACTTCCCGAAATAGAAATTATTCGCCGCGACCTTGAAAAAGATGTCGCTGGACGAAAAATTAAAAGTGTAGAAGTTTCTTCAATGAACCTTCTCCCACGATATAAAAGCCGGAAAGCATTCGTTGATTCATTGTCAGGACAAAAAATTAACGCTGCCCGCCGTGCCGGCCTTGCGCTTGTATTAATGATGAAGAATGATTATTTAGTCATGAAGATTGGAGAAGGCGCCTTCTTTGAGCGTGTTCCTGCAAAAGCAAAAGTAACAAAAGGGACTGAATTCACGATTGATTTCACACAAGGGGGGCAACTTAGATTGGTAGACCCTGGAAAAAATTCTGAACTTTGTGTAGTTCCAAGTACTGACCTATTTGAGGAAATGCCCGAATTGAGAGGATTAGGCATGGACCCCATAGCAGATCCGATTCCTTTCCCTGCATTTGCAGGCGCAGTATTAGGGCACTCGATAGATTTGAAAGAACTACTTTGTGACGACGAAGTAATTCTCGGAGTAGGCGATATTTACAGTGACGAAATTTTGTTTGCAGCTGGACTCAAGCACGATCGAGCGAGTGATTCGCTCTCAACTCAAGAAATTCGTCGCTTACACCGTGCGCTAGTAGAGATCATTCATGAGGGACTTCGATACCGGGGGACACACTTAGAAGAGCGACCTTTTAACGATATTTTCGGAGTCCCGGGAACTTATCAGGAACATCTGGCTGTCTATGGACGTCATGGCGATCTCAGCCAACGAAGCAGGGCCCCAATAAAGCGGAAAAAATATAAAGGTAGATGGACCTATTTCTGCGAAACTCAGGTCTAATTATTAACACTGTCAGTGAAAAAAAATTTCACACAGAAGCAGATAAATAACACCGATGTGATTTAGAAACGCTAGTGTCGTTTCTGGTGTTTCTTAAACGATTAACCATCAAAGGTTTTAAGTCATTTGCCGATGTGGCCGCGCTTGAAATGGAACCCGGCGTCACTGTAGTCGTTGGCCCAAACGGCTCAGGCAAGTCAAATGTGGTTGACGCCATTGCCTGGGTACTAGGGGCACAAGCACCGAGCTCAGTTCGCGCTCAAAAAATGGACGATGTTATTTTCGCTGGAACAGCATCAAAGCCAGCTTTAGGTAGGGCAGAAGTTTCTTTGACTATTGATAATGAATCTGGCCTTTTACCAATCGAATTTTCTGAAGTAACAATCACTAGAACGCTTTTTAGAAGCGGCGATAGTGAATACTCAATAAATAATTCCCCTTGTCGTCTCCTTGATATTCAAGAACTTCTCTCAGATGCAGGCGTAGGCCGTCAACAGCATGTAATTGTTTCTCAGGGTCAAATAGATGCTGTATTAAATGCTCGACCAGAAGAAAGACGCATGATTATTGAAGATGCGGCGGGAATTCTTAAATATCGTAAGCGAAAAGAAAAAGCAGAAAGACGACTTAAAGCAACTGAAACTAATCTCAATCGTCTTGGAGACCTCCAGCGTGAGGTGAGACGCCAACTACGCCCATTAGAAAAACAAGCCGAAGCGGCTCGCCGCCACGGTGACTTGATTGCAGAACTGACCGCATTACGTCTTTATCGCGCTTCAAAAGAGTTAATAGAGTTAAGGGAACGTACAGAGACAGAGTCAAAACAGAGAGTAGATTTAACTCGCCAAGAAAGTGAATTAAAAAACGATCTCGCAAGGCTGGATACAGAAGTAGTTGCCGCTGAGGCCGAACTTTCAGCTCGTGGTGGAGATGAATTAAGCGATCAGTTAGTTCAACACGAGTCATTACGTGAAAGAGCAAAGGGCTTACGAGGAATCGTGATCGAAAGACTACGAGGAATAGAAAATGATCGACGCTCCGCTAACTCCTACCAGATTGTTTTAGACCTTGAATCAGAAATAGCGCGTTCAGAAGCAGAACTGGCGGCGCTAGAAGTAGAAGTTGCTTCATTCGTTCCTGAATCAGAACGTCTTTCTTTGTTAGAGGAAGAGTTAAAGAAAGAACGAGATGCATTTGGCTTGAAATGGGGAGATGGGATGCCTATTTCTGAAGGTTTAGCTTCTGAGGTAAGAGGGGAACTTGGGGCGCTTAGATCATCAGTGAATGAAATTAAAATCGAAAGAGATGGAGTGACAGAAAGACTGTCAATACTAGATGCCTCTTATGCACGATTAGATATAGAGGCAAGAAAGTTACGTGAAAGGCTCTCCGAAGGAGATGTAGTCGAGCAGCCCCTCGTAGCAGAAATGTTGGAAGTAGAGTCTCAAGCTAGCCAAAGCTCACAAGACCGAGATAGTGCATGGGAACGTTTAGTTGCTGCAGAGGCAGAGTTGCGAATGATCCGTGCTCGGGTTGAAGCATTAGCACTAGCACTAGACGAAGCTCGTTCAAAAGCTGGCGCTAATCACCTTGCCGAAATTGATGGTGTATTAGGAACTTTGCTCGATTTAGTTGAGATAGATGCAGGCTATGAATCTGCATTTGAGGCAGCAGCTGGAGAGGCTCTTGATGCCGTAGTGGTTCAAGGAACAGACCAAGCAATCAAAGCTATAGAGGCTCTGAAACGAGGCAGCTTCAATGCAGCAGTTCTCAGCCTTAATGGAATTACTTCAAATTTTGCGCAACCAGATATCGGGACTTCCATACGTAAGCATGTCAGGGCACGTATACCTGACGTGGATGAATTACTAGATCGGCTTCTCAGCCAAGTCACTCTGGTTACTACAGGTAGCGCTACGGCTATTGATTTGGCTATTGCGAACCCCGAAAGAATCATTGTCACAACAGAAGGTGACCGGTTTGGGCCTTCGGGATGGAGGATAGGCGGGGGACGAAGTGGAGCTACTGGAGCAGCGTTAGCTGAAGCTGAGATCCGTTTAGTAGCTGCTGAAATGGAAAGAACAGATGCAAAGTCAGCATTTGAAGAAGCTGAGAAGAGAGCATTTGATTTAGATCAAGAAGTCCACCGACTAAATCAGTCGCTTAATGACCACGATAATGAATTCACCGCAGCCGCAGAGGCATTGCAACAGTTGCAATCTGAGCGACGAGAACTAGCAGCAGAAATAAATAATCTTCAGAATCGAGCAAAAGAAATAACTAAAAGGAGTGAAAATGAAACAACTCGAGTTTCTGAACTTGAAAAGCGCCTTTTAGAACTCGAAGAAGATGAAGAGAAACAGTCAGAAGTCGCCCAACGTATGCTTCAAGACCGTCATCAACTTGACAAAAAAATGGAAGAGATTTCTAAAAAGAGAACTGAACATGAAGTCCGGTATGCGGATGTCGCTGCACGAAAAGTCTCCGTAAATAAAAGATTAGAAGAACAGAAAAATCAGTTGGCATCTCTGGAAGAAATACATTCTGAAGCCTCGGCACAAAGAGAGCAGCTAGATACGCGTGAAGCAATAAATAAACGAATAGTTGAATCTTTAGATCAGCAAATCAGTGAAATAGAAACGCGCCTTGAAGACCTTCGTTTTCAGAGACAGAAGCAATCAGATCGAGTACAAGCTGCAGTAGTTCGTTTAGATGGAATTCGCCGCGAGCGTTTAGAAAGCGAGCGTGAGATATCTCAATTACGAGAGCGTCAATCACGACTCGAAATAGAAAGAGCGGAGACCAGATTACGTCTTGAAAACTTGGTTTCTAGAATTCGAACAGAATTTGATAGGGAACCTGAAGCAATACTGAATGAGCCTCAACCTGAGCTTCCATCAGGAGTATCAGAGACCAATAGAATCTCTGAACTAGAACATGATCTAAAGATAATGGGTCCAATCAATCCACTGGCTTTAGAAGAATTTGAAGCGCTCAATGAACGATACGAATTTTTGCAAGAACAACTTGAAGATGTTCGAACTACTAGACGTGAATTACGAAAAGTCATTCGTTCAATAGACGAAGAGATCGTACGAGTCTTTTCTTCAGCATGGGCAGAGGTTTCCGAGCATTTCACAAGCCTCTTCGGAAACTTATTTCCGGGCGGAACAGGAGTACTTCGATTAACTGATACTTCAGATCTTCTATCAACAGGAATAGAGGTTGAAGCTCGCCCGTCAGGAAAGAATGTCAAAAAACTCTCCCTCTTATCTGGAGGAGAGAGGTCATTAACAGCTTTAGCTTTTCTGTTTGCTGTCTTCAGAAGTCGACCTTCACCTTTCTATGTTATGGATGAGGTAGAAGCCGCATTAGACGACGTCAATTTGCATCGCTTTCTGGGACTTGTTGGACAGTTCCGAGACGATGCTCAATTACTGATTGTGAGCCACCAAAAACGGACAATGGAAGCTGCAGATTGTCTGTATGGAGTGTCAATGGCACCAGGTGGTTCATCCCGTGTTGTAAGTGAAAGAGTTGAAAGACAAGAAATGGAATTAAAACCAGAAACGGTCAAAACTGCAACTAACTCTTGATTCTTCAATAGAGCGACTATGACAAGTCCATTTCACCATGTAGCGTCACGTTATGAGAATTCTCGTAGTAGATGACGAAGTAGACCTTACAGAAGCAATCGCAAGAGGCTTACGCCGTCAAGGATATGCAGTAGATACAGCAATTAACGGTGAAGAAGCTATAGAAAAATCTTCGTATACGGCATATGACTTGGTTTGTTTAGATTTGACTATGCCTGATATTGATGGGCTCGAAGTTTGCAAAATCTTACGTAAAGATCCCCCTGAAGGGATAATCCCCCGGATACTTATGCTTACTGCCCGTGACACTATTGAGGAGAGAATCGCTGGGTTAGATGTGGGCGCAGATGATTATTTAGTAAAACCCTTCGCATTTGATGAGTTAGCAGCACGTATCCGTTCTTTACTGCGCCGTGATGGCGGTCGTAGCGGCGCTATTTTACAAGTTGGTCCACTAATTATGGATACTGCACGGCACATTGTTACTCGCGATGACCGAACTCTTGATTTAACGGCAAAAGAATTTGCAGTTCTACGTTATTTAATGTCTCGGCCTGGGGAGGTTGTTTCACAAGAGGATTTGCTGGAGCATGTTTGGGATGAGCATGCGGACCCATTTACGAACACCGTTCGAGTAACTGTTGGAACGCTTCGCCGAAAAGTCAACTCTGGTCAAGAAAATTCAATATTGGAAACCGTTGTGGGTCGTGGTTATCGATTATCAGAAGAGTCGAGCTCGTGAAAAATAAAACACGCATACCTTTAAGTGGATTACGTATTCGCCTAGCTTTCCTTTATTCAATATTACTGTTTGGGCTTGCCTCATTAGGAGTGGGAGTTATTTATTTAAGCCTTTCGGTATCTCTCTCAGATGAGCCAATGTCACGAGACGCAGCATTCCAGATCTTGGTAGATGAGTTAGGAGAATTTTCTTCTACACCTGACGACATTGATAGCGTCGCAGGCTTGACTGAGAGTAATCAAACCCAATTAGTGGGTTTTGAACAGGCTGTAAATCAGAGAGCGCTAGACCAGTTACGGTCTTACTCTGGGTGGTCTCTTTTAGCGCTTTTTGCTACCAGCATGTTGATCGGGTGGTATGTATCTGGGCTAGTTCTTCGACCAATAGGAAGGATCACCTCAGTAGCAAGAGATATACAAGCAACAGACCTTTCCCGGCGAATTGAGTTAGGAGGGCCAGCAGATGAATTACGTGACCTTGGAGATACATTCGACCAAATGCTTGATCGCCTCGATCAAGCATTCGAGGACCAGAGACAATTTATTCAAGAAACTTCCCACGAACTTAGAAACCCATTAGCAGTAATACGCACAAATCTTGATGTTGTCTTAAACGATCCCAAAGCAAATTTAGAAGAGTTTCGCTTTTCAGGCGAAGTAGCAAATCGCGCAGCAGTAAGAATGTCAGCTTTGGTAGATGACTTACTGTTATTGGCACATCATGAAAGACGAGATGTTGATCGCGAACCCATTTTTCTTTCCCAAGTTGTTAGCGAAACAATTGAAGATTTCTCTGCTTTTGCTAAAAAAAACAACGTTTCATTAACGCTAGAGATGTCATCAGAGATAAAAGTTATTGGCGATGCTGCGGCTTTAAGAAGAGCGTTAGCGAATTTGCTTAGTAATGCAATACGTATTACCGGCTCAGAAAAAACGGGAGGGCAAATTAAAGTCGTTGGTGGACAAGATACAGATCAAGTTTGGGTTTCAGTAGAAGATAATGGACCAGGACTATCCACAGAAGATATTGAGCGGGTATTCCAGCGTTTCTGGAAAGGAAATGTTTCTGAAGCCAAAGAATCTGGTCGGTCTGGTTTAGGTTTAGCTATTGTAAGGCAGATAGTTGAAGGTCATGGTGGTCAAGTGACTGTTCGGTCTCAACTCGGAAACGGCGCTACTTTCACTATTTGGTTACCTCGCTATATTACTTTGTAGTTGCTGCTTATTTTTGATCGTGATTGTCTAGGTTAGAGCCATGGAAGAAAATGAAATTGAAGAACACATGTCTGAGGGTTCTTCGTTGGAGCAAGAAGAGACTGAGAGCGGAATTTCAATAGATAGCGATAGCGAATCATTAGAAGAGTCGCAGAATTATTCCCCCTCTTTCTGGACAAGACGAAAAAACGTGCTCAAACTCCTTGCAGCATTCTTTCTCTTGGCCGCTGGACTAGTTCTTGGTGGTTTATTTGTTTATTTATCTGATGATGAGCCACCCGCTACATCTCAAATCACTTTTCAATTAGGGGAGACCCCAGTTCAAAACCCTGGTGAAGAGCCAGTGGTAGAAGTCGCTAAAGCAGTTTCTCCATCTGTTGTATTGGTAGAGATCCCAACACTGGGTCAAGGATCTGGAATTATTCTTGACACTGAAGGGCATATAGCTACTAATGGTCATGTAGTAGATGATGCAGAATCTGTTCTCATCACACTTCCAAATGGGCGAAAAATCGAAGCTAATGTGATTGGTTCTGATATTCGGCGTGATGTTGCTGTCGTTAAACTTTTAGAAACAGTTGAGGATCTCACTCCAGCAACATTTGCGCCAAGTGATGACATCCAAGTAGGACAATTAGCAGTTGCAGTAGGAAGCCCCTTTGACCTTTCACAAACGGTCACATCAGGAATAGTCAGTGCTCTTGGTCGGGTTGTTTCTTCTTATGGTTGTGAAGTTGGTGGCTTCAACAGTGCCGAATGTGCTGGAATTTCAACAATTCAAACGGACGCTCCTATAAATCCAGGAAATTCCGGCGGCCCCTTAGCAGATAGATATGGGAGGGTGATCGGTATGAATACCTTGATCTATACAGACGGCATAGTTGAGGGAAACGTCGGGGTTGGATTTGCTTTACCAAGCGACACTGTCGTGTTAGTAGCTCAAAGACTTATTGAAGGTGAACCTGTCGGAACAGCGTGGCTAGGAATTAGAGGGGAGTCGCCAGACGACGGCCGAGGAGGAGCAATAATAGTTGATCTAACTCAAGGATCCCCCGCGGACCGTGCAGGTCTTGAAGTCGGAGATCTAATAGTTGCATCTGAGGGTCGACCAATATTGACGATGGAATCATTAAGGGCAGATATTCAACTTCGTTTGCCTGGTATGACAATCACTCTTGACTATGAACGAAATAACGAACTATTTAGCACAGAAGTGACGTTGGGTGACCTGGATAAGTTTCTAGCGGAGCCATAAAAAATATGACAATCATAAACCGCATTGGGAAAGCCCGGACTTCCTTCACAGGTAGTCTTTCAAAATTTCGATCACGGAATGAGACGGATCCAGTTATTTGGGAGGACTTAGAAGAAGCACTCCTGCTCGCAGATGTAGGAGTGGCGACAACAGAACGAATCATAAACGAAGTTCGTCAATTAGCCAAAGAAGAAAAAGTAACTGATCCAGAAAGCATCCTAGAAATACTGCAAAGGAAAATGATTGAATCTTTAGAATCCTCAAATAGAGAACTCAATCAGAACTCATCTCCAAGTATTTGGTTATTTGTTGGGGTAAACGGAGTAGGAAAAACAACAACTATTGGCAAACTTGCAAGCCAAAGAAACGCCATGGGTCAGAAAATAGTTCTTGCGGCAGGTGACACCTTTCGCGCAGCTGCAGTTGAACAATTAAAACAATGGGCTGAATTATCTGAGTCAACAGTCGTAAGTGGATCAGAAGGAGCAGACCCAAGTTCGGTTATTTTTGATGCAGTTGAACACGCAGCATCAAAAGATGCTGAAATTGTATTAGCTGATACGGCAGGCAGGGTTCATACCAAAAATAATCTTATGGAAGAGCTTCAGAAAATACGGAGAGTCGCTGAAAAAGGAGACGGTACTGTGACCGAAACCTTGCTTGTTATAGACGCAACTACAGGACAAAACGGCCTCATCCAGGCTCGGCAATTCACTGAGGCAGCACAAGTTACCGGCGTTGTGCTCACTAAACTTGATGGAACCTCACGCGGTGGAATCATATTCGCGATACATGAAGAATTAGGAATTCCAGTAAAACTCGTTGGGGTAGGAGAGGGAGTTGAAGATCTCTTACCATTTAAGCCAACTGATTTTGTAAACGCCCTATTTGATTAACCATTTGACGGTAAAAAACTATGTTTGAAACTCTCACAAGCCGCTTCGACGGAATATTAAAGAGAATACGAAGCAAGGGTCTTCTTGGGCCGGAAGAGGTTGATGAAGTACTAAAAGAAATAAGAACAGCCCTTCTTGACGCTGATGTCAGCCTAAACGTGGTACGGACATTCCAAGAAAGAATTCGTACACGCGCGCTAGGTGAAGAAGTAAGCGGCGTACTTAATCCAGGTCAACAAATAGTAAAAATTGTTTCAGAAGAACTAACAAATATTCTTGGCGGAGAATCAGTAAAACTTACTTTCGCTTCAAAGCCTCCGACGATCGTAATGCTCGCAGGATTACAAGGGTCAGGTAAGACCACAACAGCTGCCAAACTGGCTAAATGGTTCAAAAGTCAAGGTAGGAATCCTTTACTTGTCGCAGCAGATTTGGCTCGTCCAGCTGCAGTTGAACAATTAAAAACACTTGGTTCTCAAGTCGGGGTACCGGTGTTCAGCGAAACTTCGGATCCAGTAAGTGTTGCTCAAGCAGGACTAGAGCAAGCAAGAAGTTTGGGCAAAGACGTTCTGATATGTGATACAGCAGGTCGGTTAACGATTGATCAATTAATGATGGAAGAAGTAAGCAATATCTCAAAAACTCTTTCCCCTCATTACACATTTCTCGTTGTGGATGCCATGATCGGACAAGAGTCCACGACAGTGGCTGAAGCGTTTTATGAAAGCGTCGAATATGACGGGGTCATTCTCACCAAGCTAGATGGTGATGCTAGAGGTGGGGCGGCTTTATCTATCTGTGAAGTCACAGGTAAGCCCATAGCGTTTACTTCAACTGGGGAAAAGATTGAAGATTTTGAAATCTTCCATCCGGATCGATTAGCCAGTCGAATTCTTGGAATGGGTGATGTTGAAACTCTCATTGAAAAAGCAGAAGAGGCTTTTGAGGAAGAAAAATCTAAAGCAGCAATGGAGCGTATGCTCGAGGGAACTTTCACACTAGATGACTTCCTTGATCAGGTTCAGCAGATACGGAAAATGGGTCCAATCAGCAATGTAATGGGCATGCTGCCAGGGATGACGCAGCCTGGACAAAAGATAGATGGCGAGGCAGAAGAGAAGCGTATAAATCGATTAGAAGGAATCATCCAATCCATGACTTCTCTTGAAAAAGCCAAACCAGAAATTATTGACGGATCAAGACGTGCTCGTATTGCTAAAGGCAGCGGAACACAACCATCTGAAGTTTCGCAACTGATAAAACAGTTTCGAGAAATGAAAAAAATGATGAAGAAGGTTCCTAAGAACAGTAAATCTAACAAGAACAAGAAAAAGAAGAAAGGTGGACGTACCTCTCCAAAAGGATCAGTCTCACCCGTAAAGAAAGGCCTTTCTCTCCCTGGCTTAGGCGAGGATTCAGTAAAAGAAAGCCTAAAAAATCTGGATTTAAGTGATTTTGACTTTTCTTAATTTTAGATATGTCCAAAAAAGGCTGGAATTCTCTCCATAATCGGGCAGAATGTTTCTCCGACTGGATGCATATCCTTAGTATCAGAAATTAAGCCATAAGATTGAGTGGCAAGAAACAAATAGAGAGTGAGCCACTGTGGCCGTAAAACTTCGCCTCATGCGAATGGGAAAAAAGAAACAACCAACCTACCGAGTGGTAGCAGCTGATTCGCGAAAAGCGCGAAATGGTCGATTTATAGAAGTAGTGGGTTTCTATGACCCTCGCCAAGACCCATCAGTAATTGAAATTGAAAATGAGAGAGCAGTGCATTGGCTTCAGCACGGTGCACAACCTTCAGAGAGAGTCAAGAAGTTACTTGAGATATCTGGAGCATGGGAAGCCTTTTCAGGTGAAGTATTTGTCCCACCTCAACCTAGTGAGAAGAAAAAACAAAAAGCTGCTGAAGAGGTAGTTGAGGAAGCTGCTGAAGAGGTAGTTGAGGAAGCTGCTGAAGAGGTAGTTGAGGAAGCTGCTGAAGAGGTAGTTGAGGAAG
>Ga0207993_1000036_pt1 | contig 58508 bp, 51 predicted proteins | sample ETN01SmetaG_2_FD_185791 | JGI IMG/M metagenome (GOLD analysis project Ga0207993, IMG submission 185791) | Marine microbial and viral communities from oxygen minimum zone, Eastern Pacific Ocean - ETNP2014F12-01SV265 (SPAdes) (version 2) | ecosystem: Environmental > Aquatic > Marine > Oceanic ...
ACATCGAAACCCGAAAGAACGGCAGAGCGAGTCAAGGCCTTTTTCGAGATCTGACCAACAATGGGTTCATCCGAGTTGGGCATCTGGGCAATTCATGGAGTGGACTAGGGTAGATGTGCAATCCGATTCGGAAATGGAGTCAATCGGTAGCCTGGCTGATCTAAAGGTGGGCCTTGATACGGATGCCGAGTCTATGCACAGGGGATTCCTGAATGAGTTGCCTCATCTCTCAGAAGTAATGGAGATGCATGGTTCCTTAGTATCTGATATTGAGTCTAGGGCCCTGGGCGATTCTGTATCCACGTTGGGAGAGTTTGTCTCTGAGTTTGGAGGGGAGTGGTCTGAATCTGAAATCAGACTTCCCCTGTCAAATGCCAACAAGAGAGATTTTGCCATCGAAACGGCGAATGAAAATGATTCCCAGATTGTCAGAATGATTTCTCCGGAGAGATTTGGTGGTTTGATCAGGACTTTCCGACTTCCACGGGGGATGGTGGTTTCGGGTGCAATTTGGGAAGGCGAGTTCATCACCATCAAGTTCGATTGATCACTCTTCGATCTCTAACTGCATGCCCCTGCTGGGAATTTCCTGAATCGCCTCTATCTCCTGCATGATTGAAGAAAGGGCCAATTGGGCATTGTCCCTGTGTGAGTCGCCGAGAACATGGCTTGAGTATCTTGCCTCCTCGAAAATTCTATCCAACGAAACCAGTGATGCTTCGCTTATTGGAAGGGCCTCCCTGATTGCGTTCTCGAACTCTCTGACGGTCTCGAAGTTTCTTCGTAGGAAACCCCGGCGCATTAGGACTGAACACATATTATCATAGCAAAGGAAGATTGCTCTGCGATATTCGTCCCCTGATGCTAGCATCTCCACCGTCTGACCCAGAACCTTAGCAAGTTCCCTAATTGTCGACTTTCTCTTTGTATTGAATGCCATGGCACCTATGGCGATGGCGATGGCCGCCACCACCAAAGCTCCTATTGCAACTGCTGCGCCGCCAAAGAAAGAGTCGCCCTCTTGTTCTTCGTAAGTTATGGGGACTCCTGAAGATGGCAGCAAAGCGAGGCTTCCCGGATAGATGAACTCTGAGTCTGATCCAATCATCACGCTCAGTAAACCCCATCCCTCCGGAGGTAGAGAATTCTCGGACAAGGCGGGCAATGGGGCCATCGACTTGAATTCGTATTGGAATACCCCGTCCTCACCAGTTAGCTTAGAGACAGAGAAATGAGTAGTGCTTCCATTGACTAGACTGGCAGTCAAGGAAAGGCCAGCCAGAGGGACCCCAGTATCGCTGGCGGTGGCATTTACTGTCCCCCTTATCACCCTCTGACCGTTTGAGAGGTCTAGTTCGGAGTATACGAAGTCGACCTCAATCATCACGAGGATCTCGATTTCCTTGGAAACCCCGTTGAGGAAACGAGACTGGTCGGACCCCACTACGATGGTGATTATATTCTCGCCTGGAGACATGAATTCCTGGGCCTTTGCCCTAATCTGGAAGTTCATTGTTTCCGGATTATCCCACGGCCCATTAGTAATGGGGAGTTCGGAGTCGCCCCATGTCAGACCCATGGAAATGTTGGAGAAGATTGCCGATTCACCTCCAATCTCCCTTACGAGCCCCTGGATCATTATCGAGCTGGAGGGGGATGCATCGCCCCGGATGATTGTGTTGGTTATTGGTTGAACCTCAACAACGATGTCGGATAGAGTGAAAACTTGCGATACCCCCTCTGTTGGGAGGTAGAGGAACTCGCCGCCGAAATGGAAAGATACGTTATGCGAACCTCTGCTAGATGCATATTGCACCCTATTGGTGTAGGAGAATAACCCTCCCTCTTCAGTCATCACCGAACCAACGGTTTTGCCATCCAACTGTACTGATATCTCTCTTCCTTCAAGGCCCTGTTCGAAACCAGTATCAGATTCGAAAAGCCTTCCACTGAAGTTCCAATGGCCGCCCCTGGTAACGTAGCTCTCTTCTACCTGATGAGAAATTGAGGTGTGATACGAGACTGTGAAATTGGACTCGATGCTACCTTGCCTGTAGAATCCCTGTGCTGGGGAAATCGCAGAAATAGAATGGTTTCCTACGTCCATAGATTCGGGGATAACCCACTCCAAGGACCAAAGGCCGTTTTCCTGACTACTAGTGATGCCGACTAGAACGCCGTCGATGAATACCTCAATTGTTTGGCTATCTAGCCAACCATCCTCTAGGTTATCCTTGGAAGAGCCTGAAATCAACATGGTATCGCCAACAGCTACAGGTCCTATTGGATCCAGTGTTACGAAAACCGGAGAGAAGACAGTGAAAATCACGGACGATTCGGACGGTAGCAAGAAATCCTCTCCGGCGAACTCTATCCCGATCACCATGGGCCCCAGTTCCATGTCCGATGCAATGGGGACTAAGCCAGTGAATGAGCCGTTTCCATCGACCGATACTGCAGTTATCGCCTGACCGTTGACAGACATCACTAGTTCTCTGCTGGGGATGACTCGTCCGACTCCGTCCGTCAGAACCCCTTCAACCACAACTAACTCTGTTCTATCGACCTCCGCAGGAGGGGAAGAAATGACCACTTGAGTTGGTTGGGACACATTGAACGCCAACGAGTCCGAGGAAGACATGTAGTATTCTGGATTCAGAGAGTCACCTTGGCCCATCGGATCGACCCAGGAAAAACCACCGAGGAAATCGACTCGAGCCGTGTGGGGTCCGAAGTCCATTTCTGCAGGGATCAGGTAGGTGATTGACCACTGCCCGGTGGTAGCGTTGGATAAGATGGTGTAAGCAGGACCGACATCGATGCCATCAATATACAGATGTATCAAACCTCCAGTCGAGTTTCCATCTACTTGGAGAACCTGGCCCCTTTCATCCAAAAGCGAGCCAACCATGGTTACTGACCCTCCGGCTATGGATGGGGAAGACGCCTCTTTCAGCAATATTTCAGTAGGGGCTAGGACAACTACCCTCGTCCATGACTCATCCCCCAGCAGGCCGGTACTGCCATTGATTCCAGAGAATGTTGCGATGACTTCCATGGGGCCAGGATCCCTGTCTGGCCTGACCAATATTGATGCCGTGGCGGACCCGTTAGAATCAGTCAAACCTCCCCAAACAGTGATATTGTCGATTCTTACCACTATGGTTCCAGAGATAACTGGCCCACCTGAGTTATCTATCAAGGAGATGGAGATATCGAAGGTCTCCCCTCTGATTGTCCTATTGTCGGGATCAAGGTCATCTGGATTTTCGATAGTTAGAACGGAAAACCCTCTGCTGTCGAAAACTGCGAATCCGGATGCAGAGGTGAAATATGTCACTTGTGGAGTGAAGGAAATATCCAATCCATGAGGTCCCCGGGGGAATGAGAGATCGAGTCTCAATTCGGCTGACCAAGTACCATCGGAATTGAAAGTAACCTGAGAAACTGTGAATGTTCCCGATTCACCATCAATAGAGAATGTCAATGTTGGATTCAGAGGATTTCCGGAGGTGTCTGCTAACCCTGAGCCGTTGCTTGATGTCAAAGAACCTGTGATGTTGAATAATTCCCCGGGGAGGGGGTTCGCCGTAATCGGATCTATTAGCATGGTTGTTGTGGATCTCACGGTAATGGTGTTCAGTATCTGCACTGCTGGATGAAGGTCGGCAGAGCCATTGAAGACGAAAGTGACATTCACCAGCCCTAGCGAGTGATCATGAGGGACTTCGAATTCGAAGGCTACGCTGCCATCTGCAGCAGTGATGCCTGGATCGAGCCATGTATCGTGGAAGCGGACCAGAACTTCGAATCCTGACAGGGGATCCTCGTTGTTGCTAAACTCCACTAACCTAGTCGTAATGGTGATTGATTCCCCCCGGTCCACAATGGTGTTGACGAATGGATTGGAGTCGACAAATTGGGTGACGCCGACGACCAATATAGGTGCATCGCCATTTCCTGTCAAATAGAATGGAGTGGAACCATTGACCACACTTACCACTACTGTTCGGTCCCCTCTGAGGACACCGTTTCCTAGAGTATCAGTTGGCACTGTAAGATTGAATGCCCCCGTCATATTTGTTGTCTGATTTTCTATCAAGAGTTCTTCTGGTTCGTCAAGGAAGAACACATTGATTCCTACTGGCCCTTCGACGGTCCTATTTGCATCTACAGAATCCATTACATTGCCAATGAGATTGAATGATTGTAGAGCAGTAACTTGGGAAGGGATAGAGATGATGTCAACAGTGCTAGCAACCTGAACTGTCAGGTTTACGAAACTCTCGTTTCCAAGCCATCTTCCTGCTTCTGGTGTTTCTAAATTGTCGGAAAGATCGTCAGAGGCGTGCACCCTTATGTCATAGAAACCGGGAGGGGCATTGGAAGGAACATTTGTGTCGAAAGAGGCGATTCCTTGAGAGTTGGTGGTTGCCGATTGCAAAATGCCTTGCAAAGGTCCGCCCCAGTCGAAGTATAGATCCAGAGTAACGCCAGACAGTAAAGAGTCGGAGTCCTCAACATCGAAAACAGTAGATTGGAGTGATAGGACCTCACCGGCGGTAACTATCGAAGATTTTGGCGAAGTATCGACTACAAACTCCGTCTGGACCCCTATTTTGATTGTTGTGGGCTCGCCTGCATTGTAGTAGCTGCCACCTTCAGGAGAGTTGCCAGAGAAATCCAATGTGACAGAAAGGTCATACACGCCCGAAGGGACCCCCTGTGGAATCTCAAAGGAAAGATTGTATCCCCCTGTTGTTTCGTCCACCCATCCGTTTGCTATGTTGTAAATCGGGCCCGGCGAAGGCAAGCCACCAGGAGTGAGGGGGAGTGATGAGGGCAACTGGAGTTGGACCAAGACGGAAGTGTTGTTTCCAGTAATTGTATTCTGCAGAACGATATCGTTTGCGAATCCGGTGACCCAATTTGTAGACCCTCGCACTGACCAATCGTTTGACAGGTTAACTGATGCGTTGCCCAATCCTCGAACCCTAAGGGGGTTGGAAGTAGAATTGGGGCTGAGCCAAGTGGAGCCCCCATAACTGAGGTTCCATTCATAGTCCCCAGGGACCATTGCGAAAGAAGGGACGAAAGTTGGGGTTACCCGACCCGCGTCGGGATCTGTTTCGTTCCAAACGGGCTCCCCATCGAAAATGAGGGTGTAATTGCCATCGAATGGAGCGAATGAGAAACCTGTGTGATCCGTTAGCAATACTTCTACTGCGTACTCCCTGCCCCTAATTGCGAATGGGAGTTCGTAATCGAAAACTACGAAGCTTCGTATTCCAAAGACGTCGACAAATTGTTCTTGATCATTGGAATTCAGGTTGTCGGAATCGAACTGCAAACGCACTTCGACGGGACCAGCAGGCAGTGGAACAGCAGATGCTGAAAAATTCCATGCGATGGAGAATTCGCCGGGATTGGAACTCCAAGAGGAACTGTTGAGATACCATGTTGCCAACTCCTGGAATGGCCCCGATACATCGGCCCTACGCATCTCTAGAATCAAAGTCCCATTTAGGGGGGAAGGTGAGGGCCCTCTGCTTAGGACAGTACCATTCAGGAAGATATTGCTGCCGATCTCAAGAATCGAGTTATTCTGTCCTTGTGATTGAATCTCCACAGTTAGGTCTGGTGAAAGTGTGATGTTGATTTTGAACGGGAGAACCTCGGGTAGAGCATGGTAAGAGGGTGGGGTTGCGTTGTTCAGGTCGTCGAAATGCCAACCCTGGAAAGAAATCGCTGCATCCATCAGCCCGAGAGGTTCTGACTCGTCGATTGGGACAATGAACTCGTAGTAACCCCCTCCAGATACCCCAGAAACAATCGAAACTTCACCATCTACATCTGAAGAGTAGTTCAGAATTACCTGAAGGTCATCAACAAGTGAGGGATCTAAGAAGGGAGAGCTCGCCCAAGAAAGTTGACCTGTTATTGATGAGTTTACTCCGATTCCAAGCATTGGTTGGATTATTGGAATTGGGCTGGTAATAGAAATAGACACGTTGTCAGTAATATTTACCTGCCATGGCATGGGAATCCCCTGAATACCGACATATCCCATTTCAGAAGTCAGTATAACCAGTGAGCCAAACCCGGGTTGAATCATTTGGGGCGGGAGCCCTGTTAGATTGAATGACCCGTTTTCATCAGTTTCGACATTAGCCACCATATGTTCCATGGTGGCAGCACTTCCAGGGACCTCGTCGGACTTGCTTGGTTCGACAAGGTACATTGAGAGTGAGATGTTTTCCACCAGAGTCTGATTGTCTACAAACTCCAAGGTCCCCTCGACCCAGATAGATTCTGATACAGTTGAATTCCTCTGGACCGAAGTTGGACCCCAAGACTCGACATTGACCCTTACTTCTGACATCGGCGGACATGCTTCGAATGGAATCCAACCGAGATCTAGTTCTCCTTGATTTTGATTTGTTTGCAGATGAACCTCGGCCCACCTGGTGAAGTCTTTCCCATAAACGTTGAATGCCTTACCATCCCATGAACCACCGGCAAATCCAGTAACCTTTCGCGCTGGAATACCTGCCACCCTGAGCATTGTCACGAAGACCGAGGTGAACTCGTCACAGTTCCCCTCTCTGGAGGAGTTTAGGATCCAGTGGGTAATGTCGCTATCGATACCAAGGCCACTACCCCTCCCAGACCCATGGTGGTTCCTTAGGAACGAAATTGTATCGTTACCGTTCACTATGAAGTCCTGTATGGCAGTTATCTTGTCCCATGCGGATATCGCTCCAGACTGATCTATAACATCCTGAGTCAGATTGGCTACAAATCCCGACCCGTTGATGAATTCTTGAGGTAGATCCTTGCCATAATCTGAATTGGCGAATACTGTCGTATTCTCCCGTACTGCGGCGGATAATATCACTTCTGGAGCGTTTACGTAAAGAGCCTCTATTACAGCGCCATCGATAATTATGTCACGAGTATAATTGGAGAAATTCAGGCCTGCAGTACCATCTACCCAAGTGGTGAAATTAACCACATTGTAGGGTTGGATAAGTTCCTGCCCGGGGCCGATGTATCCGGCTTCGTCGAAAATTATCTCCCAAGATAGTGGACCCGAGTGATTCCAAAAGGACTGATCGGCGACTCCCTGTTCTGTTGAGAATTCAGGAAGAACCTGGGTATTTCCGACGAGAGTACTATTCACGCCCCATGAGACTCCAGTGTAGAAGTCGTATGTGTGCCACCTCCAGTAGTGTTTGACCGTAGGATCGAGTCCTTCGGAGCTATTTGTTGCAGTGAACATCAGTGCATTCTCCTGTATGTCGTCAATTGGGTTGAAAGGGTCGCCAGGCGCTCCAATGCAGTCCAGAATCCAGAAATCCTCAGGGCATTCCTCACCATCTGGGACGCCTCCTCCATCAGAATCTGGGTCGAGCCAGTCGGTCCCTATCTCCTGCTCAATTAGGTCCGGAATGCCATCCCCATCTGTATCGAGAGGATTTAGGTCATCGTCAGGATTGTCTTGTGGGTTTGTCCCGTCCAGATATTCTTGTCCATCATCGACACCCCCATTATCTGAATCTGCGACGTTCCAAAGAGTGAACCAAACGTCTGAAGTGAAGTTTCCTCCGAAGCCAAAACCTGAGAGTCCGAAAATCATTAAGCAGCCGGTGGTATTCTCAAAATAGTTGTTCAACCCATCACCATCGGAATCGAGAAGGTTGTGACATGGTTCTCTCGGATCCGTAAGGTTGAGAATCTCAGATAGGTCATTGACGCCATCCCCATCGGTATCGTACAGGTTCGGGTCGGAAAGGAAACCCCATGTTCCTGTTAATTCCTCCCAGTCTGCAAGCCCATCCCCATCTGAGTCTCTGTAGTCGTCATCGCACCAAGGATCGTTAATTGCATTTGGAGAAGCGTCCCAGCACCAAGATCCGTTGGTGAACAGAATAGTTGCTGCGCCGAGGGGCGGTTCTGTGTCTACCCCTTTCAAGAATGAGGGTTCCTCGAGAGCGTCGAACCTGAACGGAGTCTGAGTTCCATTGGGAGAAACAAAGTAAGCCATTGGGGCGTTTCCCCTCCAGTCAACGGGATTGGGGTTGATTCCCTCGGTGGAGTTGATAGTTAGTGTATCGGCACCCGCATCCCATGAAATAATTGAGAAAACAAGATTGAATATCGATGTACAAGGATCGGTCTGACCGGGGTTCTCCTCGTCCCCATCGCCAATCCCCCCTCCATCAGAGTCAGCAACGTCCCAAAGCGTGCAGGAATTGTTCTCCTCCCAATTTTGTAGGCCGTCCCCATCGAAGTCTCCTTCGTCGTTTATTCTTGTAGGATCCGTCTCTCCCGAATCAATGACGCCATTGCCGTTCAGATCTTCCTCGCCATCATCCAAATGGTCTCCATCAGTGTTATTGTTCCTGGGGTCCGAACCCTGGGCGGGAACTCCGTACGAGCCATTGAATTCGACGCCATCTGAAATTCCGTCCGAATCAGTGTCTGAAGAGGTCGGGTCAGTAAGTAAGATGAGCCCCTCAAATGAGTCGTTCAGTCCATCTCCATCGGTATCGTTGTTCTGAGGGTCTGTCTGGGTAATTCCATCGACCTCTGCGGTAAAAATCACACAACCCCCTGGACCGAGAGAAAGTATTGGATTGCAAGGTGACTCTGTTGCCGTCATATTGATTGGACCGGGCCTAAAGTACTGAGTCGGCGGAAACGTCGATCCATTCCTAGTTCCCCAAGCAGGGTTAACGTACTCGTAAATGTTTGATAGGCCGTCTAAGTCTGGATCGCCGAAAGTCCCATCTTGGTTTGAGTTTGAGGTTGGATCGAGTCCATTTGCAGCCTCCCAACCATCTGGCATCCCATCTCCATCCGTATCCCATCCATTGGGATCCTCGTCTTCGATTCCGTCGCCGTCATCATCATTTGAGCTGCAATCTGCGTCCCCGTCGAAGTCATCATCATTTGAATCGACCATGCCATCGTGATCATTGTCGAAGGAGTCGGTGCAAATGTTTCCCACTGGATCCTCGTCTGCCCCATCTGAACCTGATCCCTGTATGACTTGCATTGCACTCTCCTCATCCCAGTTTGAAACTGGAATGGTCCCATTCCACCAAACACCATTGTCCAGGAAGTTCGGAGTAGAGGGCTCATCCCAGCCGAAAGGGATTCCGTAAAGATACTCGTTTAGATTTGAGAGGCCGTCTGAGTCGGGATCACCAGTAGGGCCGTCATCTCCAGAGGAAGACAGCGGGTCTAATCCATATTGCCATTCCCACCCATCTGGAAGACCGTCATTATCGGAGTCCCAATCCTGGGGCTGTGTGTTGATCAGAAACTCTATCCCATAAGGCAGGCCATCTGAATCTTGATCATTGCCCGTGGCAGAAACCTCAAAGGCTGCGAACTGCAAAGATGCTGTTCCTGACAATAGAAGCAAGAAAGTAAGGAGTGAGGCTGAAATCTTCTTTCTCATTGGCCTAGAATCTTCAGTATTGGAATTATTCAAAACCATAGATACCAGTCCCGTTTTGTAGGGCGCAAACTTTCGAACTTAAGGAGAATGGAGCGTCGTTCGTACATTTGCAGGCTATATCATCTCGACATCATCATCATCGTACCTATCTACTCCCTTGGGTTCTTCTTCGACCGTTACTGGAGCAGGTATCTCAGGCATGTTTTCCTGAACCTGAACATCGTCCTCGGAGAGGGCGTCAAGCATCCTCATCTGTGCTGCCCACCTCCTTCTATTGAGCCTGCTCTGAATACCAGCAAATAGCAATAGGACCGTGACTAGAACCAGGACAAGTGTGATCGGCCTTGGATGTGCCAGTTCGTTAACTATTATGTCGGAGAATGAGCCTATCTCAACTGTTGCTGCCAAGGTGAACTTGGCAGTCAATGATTCAGAGAAACTCTGCTCGGTGTCTAGTGGCGTGGCAGTAACTGTGATTGGAATTGACGCGCCATTGTTTGCTGATCCGGGTACAGAAACCTCGACTGTGAAGGTGGCCTCATCAAACGCCTCAATTTCTATCAGAGGAGAACCAGAAAGTCCGCCGATGCTGACATCCCAACCACCCTCCTCAACGTCGGCTTCAAGCAGAACTGTCATCGGACTGTTCCCTTCATTCTTCACCTTCATCTGGATTGAATAGTCATTGCCCGGGGCGAGCTTGGTATTCTGAGAAACCTGAAGTATCTCCAACATGGGTTGGTCTGCTTCAATTTCAAAGGTCATTGGAAGATCGAAGTATCTTGGGTCGTCATCTTCTACGTCCTCAATTACCCTCAGGTATACTGTATGATTGCCAACCTCTACCTGATTGGTGAGTGTTGCACTGATGAAGACCTCAGTGAAGTCCCCCGGTCCGAGAGAAACTCGAGGTACTGCTTCGCCGTCTGAATTTGTAATCCTGAAATCCCATTGCCCGTAGGCAGAGTTTCTATCCGTATTTTCCTTCAATGAGGCTGGGTTTTGAAGCAACCACCATGATGCCGCTTCCAAATCTGTCTCACTATTGCTCAATCTAGCCCTGAAATCAAAGACCGGCCTATCCTGTCCGGGTGCACAAAGAGCCACCTTCATGTGACCGAGTGGCGTACCATCACAGTCCTGTGATATCTCACCCCGGATCCCATATGTTCTCTGAATGGTGAATGACACGGTAGTTGTGGTTGAGGCATTGCCCCCACTAATCACTTCTATCTCAATCTCCCCGATATCCTCATCCTCCCTATCTAGGCTCGGCTTCACACCTAGAATCAGGACCTTGGTGCCGTGCCTTTCGAGCAGAGGCGTGTGGAAAGTTCCATCTCCCTCGTCTTGGAGTATTCTCTGCCCAGTTAGGTTATCGTGCAACTGGAAGATTGATTTTGACCGCTTCAGAATATCGATTCTGAAGCTGTCTGCATCGAAACCGGTGTTGAAAATCTCCAAAATAAATGGGTTGAATTCCCCGTACTCGGCGAATCTAGGGACAGAAGAATCGAGAGTATCCCCCCTGGAGGAATTTGCTATTGGAATTTTGTGATCCTCGGACCAAACTGATACTACTGGTGGCTGATAGACGTCAATCTTCTCCACATTCAGAACGAGAGTATCCTGATGGACTACAGAGATGACTCCCTCGACATCCGCCTCAGCGATGGCTCTAATCTCGATCTTCTTAGGCATACCAGTCAGGTCATCGGGAGCCGTGAGAGTCACGGTTGGATTAATCACGGTCCCACCAGAACTCATCTCGTATCCTGCTGGCGAGTCGAACTCAACCAGCCAAGAGCTTCCCAGATTGGTTAGAACCTCTAGTTCAACCGTCATCGACTTTGTTGAGTCCCCCCTATGGACAAGAACCATTGGGATTGGAGTGACTTTGTTTGGTGCGAAGTATTCGACCGAACGATCAAACCTATGATTCACCGACACCCCAAACTGGTGCATCTCTATTGGTTCGTGCTCGATCTCTACTTCGTTACCACCAACATCCCGGACCCTAAGGAAAACAGTATACTCGCCCGGAGTAAGACCACTATCATAGGTAAAGAAGAACTTCCCAAATATTCCCGTACTGGAATCCTCAATGTCCTCCAAGTCCCCAGTTATCCTTTCATCGACCTCATAATCTCCATCTGGCCCCCTCATCAGAATGTCGACTCTCGAAATGTCCGCCCTTCCAAAGGCACTGATTGCATCAATAGAAAACTGCATCTTCCTATCCTCGGCAACATCATTCGGGTACCAGTCTATCTCCGAACCTTCAGCAATGTTTGCACCCTTCCTCTGGACTACGATGATACTATTCATTAGTGCATTACCATTTGCCTCTAACTTTGAGAATTTGTTTGGCTCATTGTCGATGTTGTTGAATGCCACATCTGCAGAACAGCTAGAACCTCCAAAGGGACTGTCGCTCCCATCGCATCCAGACATACTAGCTCTAACTTTGATAATGAGGCGCTCGTTCTTACCTACTTGGAAAGACTCGGAATTTCCAATCCCTACGTCGATAATCTCGTGATCGAAATCGCAACTGCTGCCAAACGATGAAGAGCATACTGAACCTGGGTAAGTTGTCGACCCAATGGTCCTCTGGGAAGTCATGATCGAAACTGTCCAATCGACATTTGAATTCTGAGAACCCTCGGACTTAAGGAATAGTTCAACCGGGATATAGTAGGAGTCATTTGCATGGAACTTCCTGCCAAACAATTCCATCGATGACATTAGTGAAATGGACATGAATTGGACATCGCCATCCAAGGCACTTGCGACTTCCTGTTCCTCGTCCCCCTCTGGTGGCTGAGTGCTAATCAGCCCATCCATACCTGAGGTCTGATTCTGACCTGGCTGTACGAAATATAGTTTGTACAAATTGGCATCCGGTGCACTTTCTGATGCGTTTAACGCCTTGTAATCAGCAAGTTCTGGAGAGTCATAGTCAATGCCAGTGGGAATCAGCATCAATAGTGCCAATGACAGTGAGACCAGCGTAGTTTGACGCAGGCTGGGGGCGGGGTTGCGATTTCGCACGATTGTGCGCCGCATCCGGGATGTTAAAGAGTTCGGGAGTTTGGAGTAGTGGATGCATCGGTTCTAGGACGTTTTCGTCCGCTCGGTTGAAATCGAAAGTCGGGCCTCGTTAGGCTGCAGGGGTACCCGAGTTGGTCAAAGGGGCCGGACTTAAGCTCCGGTGCTTAGTGCTTCATGGGTTCGAATCCCATCCCCTGCACCATTAACTCATGAATTCGGGCTTTACCCTTACTAGGGTGCAACCAAACTTGCCTTCAAATCCCATAGGGGAAATCTTGGTCAGGCACACTACTCCCGCTACTACATTCTCTGGGATTAGTATAGATTGCAGTATTGATGAGGCGATTGTCTCCATCAAAGCAGTCCTCTGGGACGTGGCGGACTCTATTGAGCGATGAAGATACTCGTAGTCTAGGACGTCTCCGATTTGATCATTGAGTGGAGCTTTTGCACCTTCTAGTAGAACTTCGATATCGAATCTTATCGGTTGCTTAACCCCCATCTCGTAATCGTGTGCACCGATGTCCAGATCTTTTACTACGTCTTCGAGTCGTAATGTCGTCCAGTCAGAAGATTCTAGTTTCCTGATTGCGGCGCTAAGATGAGGTGTTGTAATTGTCAAAATTTCAGCCCCTCGTCGAATGCCGGATCCTTTCCCACCTGCCTAAAGCGCTCACCTGAATCGACAAATATTGTTTGTCCGGTGATAGATGGGGAGTTTGCCAAGAAGACTACTGCATCTGAAACGTCTTTTTCAGAGGGCCCAAATCCCAGCGGAGATTGTTTTTGCACGGCCTTGAGCGAGTCTTCGTCCAGAATATCGCTAGTGAGGACGTGTCCGGGTGCCACTGAGTTGACGCGAATTTTTGGAGCCAAGTCGATCGCTAGTGCGGAGGTCAAGCCGTACATTGCGAATCTTGAACCGGTGTAAGAAAGATAATCAGCATTTGGAGATTTCACCTTGAAATCCAAAAGGTTCACCACCCACGAGTCTCCTGCAGACTTTGACAACTCGCCAATAAGGACAAGCGGGGAGAATACATTTACTTTCATGTGCTCAGTCCAGAGTTCTTCAGAGAGGCTTTCAATCCTGTCGAAAGAAAAGAGCGAAGCGTTGTTGACTAACCCCCCCACGGTGCCAAGAGAATCGGTTGCCTCGTGAATCAATCCTTTCACGGAATCTGAATCGCTGAGGTCGCAATATAGAGAACATGCCTTTCCGCCATTCGACTCAATTTGTTCTACTAGTTGATTTGCTTCTATTTCGGAAGATCTGTAATGGATCGCGATTGAGAATCCCTCTTCTGAAAGCCTCAGACAGATTTCTCGGCCTATCCTTTTGGAGCCACCAGTGACCAATACCGTCCCGCGCATGCATTCCGCAGGGGACTACATTCTTTACCGATTGCTAATAATCAGTGGGACTTCACAATGAGAACGGTTAATGTCGTTCTTCTATCCGATGATAATGATGGAGAGGCGGTTGCCAATCATCGATTCTGAAACGGGTGCGGCCGGAGGTTGTGCAAGTGCCGTTGCGATAAGCCCTCTAGAAAAAAGGAAAAGCACGAGGAAGAGGCTCCCCTCATGGTTCAAGACTTCCCTGCCAACTGGCCTGGCACAGTCGAGATACAACGACACCAAGGGCAATGTGGTTGCTCATGGTTTGAATACCGTCTGCGAAGAGGCAAGGTGTCCGAACGTTCACGACTGCTGGGGTCGGGGGACGGCCACATTCATGGTGGCGGGTGAAGTATGCACCAGGGGTTGTAGATTCTGTGCGGTCGGGACCGTTAAGACCCCTCCGGAGTTAAATTCTGAAGAGCCGGGGGAATTGGCTGATGCTGTTTTCAAGATGGGGCTTAGCTATGCGGTAATCACAGTTGTAAACAGGGACGATCTTCAAGACGGCGGGGCGATGCACTACAGGGATTGCATCCTAGAGGTTGCCAAAAGGAGCCCGGATGTTGGGTTGGAATTGCTTTGTTCTGACTTGGATGGAAATCTCGATGCTCTAGAGAAGTTGCTTTACGAGTTGCCTCTGAGGGTATTCGCGCATAATGTGGAGTGCGTCCCCCGCCTCGACAAGGTAGTTCGCGATCGGAGGGCATCATTCAAGCAATCTCTCGAGATCCTAAGTAATGCTAAGGAGATTCGTCCGGAATTACTTACGAAGACGAGTATGATGGTCGGCCTAGGGGAAACGGATGAAGAGATAGAAGATGCGATGAAGATGATTCGAGAGGCGAGAGTCGACATGATCACCCTGGGCCAGTACCTACAACCTAGCTTCAAGCACATCCCAGTGGATAGGTTTCCTGAGCCAGACAGATTTGCAGACTGGGATCAAATCGCCAGGTCTCTTGGCTTTAGAGCAGTGGCTAGCGGCCCTCTGGTAAGGTCTAGCTACAGGGCTGGCCTCCTATGGGAGGAGGCGATGGGCGGGGAGCCAGTGGTAACTCGAGACTCTACCGGTTCTGCAGTAAGCCACATCAGTTCGAAGAAGAGGTTGGTTGTTGCAGAGGTTGATAATTCATGATATGTGGAGGGGTTAACGATGGCTACTAAGGGCGAGGGAGGGAAAATCGATGTTCCCGATGCTCCGTTCAGACCGGGTGAAGAGGCGAGTTTCGAAAACTGGCCCTGGAAACCGGGAGATTTCTCGATGCCAGATCCAAAGAGTTGCCATTTTCAGGATACGGTCGACCTAGCAAATGGGCTAGTGAGAGTGCTCGATGACGAAGGCAATGCATCCGGGGAATGGGATCCTGGCCTCTCAACAGAGATGCTCCTAATCGGATTGGAACACATGGTTAGATTGAGGATCTTCGACGAAAGGATGATGAAAATGCAGAGGACTGGGCTTCTTTCATTCTACATGCGTTCATTGGGCGAGGAGGCTGTTGCAATCGCACAAACTATGGCTTTGGAAGAGCAAGATTGGATTTTCCCGACATACAGGCAGCCTGGTGCACAATTCGTCAGAGGGAGGAGCATGGTCAGCATGATATGCCACTGCATTGGGAACGAGGAGGACAACATCAAAGGAAGGCAGATGCCAGTGCACTACTCGTACAAAGAGGGTCGTTTCATTTCAATTTCCAGTCCCGTAGGAACACAGTTCAGCCAAGCAGTAGGGGTCGCTCTTGCATCTGGATACAAGGGACTTGATGAGGTTACTATTACGTGGATAGGGGATGGGGCTAGCGCAGAAGGGGATTATCACTATGCGTTAAATTTTGCAAGCGTTTTCAAAGCCCCTGTAATTCTGAACGTGGTGAATAACCAATGGGCAATTTCCACCCATTCAAACTTCGCTACTGGGATTGGGGATTTTGCATCCAGAGGAATTCCCTACGGACTCCCGTCAATAAGAGTGGATGGGAATGATTTCCTAGCACTCTATTCCGTAACCAAGTGGGCACGGGAAAGAGCTGCTGCGGGTTCTGGGGCCACTCACATAGAAGTTCTAACTTATCGAACCGGGGCACACAGCAGCAGTGACGACCCCAGTAGGTATAGGCCCAAGGACGAGCATACCAAGTGGCCTGGAGGAGACCCGGTGGATAGGCTGAAGGGGCATCTGATTAATTTGGGAGAGTGGAGTGATGAGCGGCACAAAGAACTCGAAGAGAGAATCGACTCAGAAGTGATTGATGCTTACAAGGAGGCGGTTAAATTCGGAGATCTAGCCAATGGCCCATATCCCTCTGCAGATACAATTTTCACAGAGGTGTACGAGGAGATGCCTTGGCACCTTAAAGAACAGCATGACGAGATGATGAGGGGTTGAATATGTCAAACATGAATATGATTCAATCACTAAACAGCGCTCTGGACATTATGCTAGATAACGATCCAAATGTGATTATATTCGGAGAAGATGTTGGGTACTTCGGAGGGGTTTTCAGAACCACGGATGGACTACAGGAGAAGCATGGTGAGCATCGTGTTTTCGACTCTCCTCTTTCGGAAGGGGGGATAGCGGCAACCGCATTTGGGATGGGCCTAAATGGGCTCAGACCAGTAGTGGAGATTCAGTTTGCAGACTACATATTCCCAGCTTATGACCAGATTGTGAATGAGATGGCGAAGGTTAGGCACAGGTCTGGAGGGGAATTCTGGTCCCCCGTCACCCTGAGGACCCCTGCTGGTGGCGGAATTCGAGGAGGTCATCATCATTCACAGTCTCCAGAGTCACAATTTACGCACACACCTGGGCTAAAGGTAGTGTACTGCTCTACCCCCTACAACGCAAAGGGTCTGCTAATTAGCGCAATTGAATGCAATGATCCCGTCGTTTTCTTTGAACCCAAGAGGTGTTATCGGGGCCCATTCTACGGCGACCCCCATAACGTACCGACATGGTCCGGCCATCCAGAGGCCGAAGTTCCCGAGAGCCATTACGCGATACCCCTGGGAGAAGCAAGGATGGCGCAAGAAGGGAGTGACTGCACAGTAATTTCTTGGGGGGCCATGGTGCATGTTTGTGAGCAAGCAATAAGGGACAGCGGAGTGTCATGTGACTTGATCGATCTGCAGACCCTTGTGCCTTGGGACAGAGAATCGGTAGTCAAATCTGTGGAGAAGACTGGTAGATGCGTAATTGTCCATGAGGCACCAAAGACCAGTGGATTCGGTGCAGAAATGGCTGCTTCCATTCAGGAGAGATGCTTCTACCACCTTGAGTCAGCAATTGAGAGGGTGACTGGCTGGGACACACCGTTCCCCCATACTACTGAATGGGATTACATGCCCGGTCCAACTAGAATCGCAGCGGCGATCGCGAAAACACAGGAGGACTGAGATGGCAAATTTCGTGTTTAAGTTACCAGATATCGGAGAAGGAGTAGTTGAAGGAGAAGTAGTTCAATGGCACGTTTCGGTTGGCGATACCGTGTCCGAAGATGACCCAATAGTGGACGTCATGACAGACAAGGCAACAGTGACAATTCCATCTCCAACAAGCGGGGTAATATCTTCTCTTAGCGGAGGTGTTGGAGACATGATTGCAGTTGGAACAACCCTACTAGAGATCAACACAGGTGAAGAGGGGTCGGATGGGGGCGAGTCATCAGATGGCGATAAGCTGCCTGAATCTCCCGCTCCGGCTGCTGCTCCCGCACCCGCTCCCGCTCCCGCTCCGGCTGCTGCTCCCGCACCCGCTCCGGCTCCCGCTCCGGCTGCTGCTCCGGCTGCTGCTCCGGCTCCCGCTCCGGCTGCTGCTCCGGCTGCTGCTCCGTCGAAATCATCAACTGGAAGGGTGCTTGCGAGCCCTGCAGTTAGAAAGCGGGCAAGAGAGAACGATGTTGATCTATCCACGGTAAGAGGATCGGGCCCTGCTGGAAGAGTCAGGCATGCGGACTTAGATGCATTCATTGCCGCTGGAGGAGCGGTTTCTGGCGCACCGCCCATGGCATACTCAGTCAAGAGAACTGAGGTTACACAAGTGAAGGTTGTCGGACTTAGGCGAAAGATTTCTGAGCAAATGAGTATCTCAAAGAGTAGGATTCCTCACTTCTCCTATTTTGAAGAGGTCGACATTACCGAGTTAGAGTCGTTGAGACAGGCTCTTAATTCTACTAAAGACGAGACGCAGCCAAAATTAACTTACCTCCCATTCATTATGCTAGCTCTCGCTAAGATAATGCCGGATCATCCCGAATGCAATGCACACTTCGATGATGAGGCAGGGGTTGTTAACAGGCAAGGAGCGGTTAATCTGGGGATTGCAACCCAAACGGAACGCGGTTTGTACGTCCCCGTGGTTAAGCACGTTGAATCGATGGATATCTGGAATGCTGCTTCAGAAATGCAGAGAGTATCTGGGTCTGCAAGAGCAGGTAGCGCTAGTCTGGATGAGTTAACTGGCTCTACGTTTACGATCACTAGTCTGGGAAGAGAAGGAGGTTTGGGGGCAACCCCAATAATCAACCATCCAGAAGTTTCAATCCTTGGAGTACACAAGGCTAGAGAGATGCCGGTCGTAAAGGATGGGAAGATAGTGATCAGGAGAATAATGAACCTTTCAAGCGCCTTTGACCATCGAGTCGTCGATGGGGCGGACGGGGCTTCCCTGATCCAGCACCTCAAGAGGATGCTGGAAAACCCAGCACTCATTTTCATGTGAGGTACTCAAATGACAGAAACGCGCAAGTGCCAGGTCTTGGTCATAGGTGCTGGACCTGGGGGATACGTAGCAGGAATTCGTTCAGCGCAGCTTGGCCTCGATACGATTGTAGTCGAGGGCGACAAGGCTGGGGGAACCTGCCTAATCAGGGGTTGTATCCCCAGTAAGGCAATCATACATGCCGCCGAGAGATTTGAGGCGCTTCTCCAGCATTCTTCGGAGGGGGGGCACATGGGCCTATCTGTCAAAGGTGAAGCCGAAGTAGACATGAAAGGGCTAGTTGCATGGAAGGATTCCATAGTTGACAGGCTAAACAAGGGCGTCGAGGGGCTCCTTAGAGCGGCTGGAGCGGACTTGATCAAGGGATGGGCCAATTTCGATGGGCCCAAGAGTTGCACCGTGGACACTGGGGGCGACGGTGTGAAGATAGAAGCTGAGAATGTCATCATCGCCACTGGCTCTAGCCACATTGATTTGCCATTCATGCCATGTGACGAGGAGTTCATACTATCCTCCACCGGAGCATTGGAACTTGACTCATTGCCGAAGAGCGTTGCGATTGTCGGAGGGGGGTACATTGGCCTAGAATTAGGGTGTGCACTTGCTAAGCTTGGATCAGAAATCACCGTCGTAGAAGGAATGGGTAGCATCTTGGCGATAATGGACAAAGAAATTAGGAGGCCACTGGAACTTTGGCTGAAGAAGCACAAGGTTTCGGTCCACACCGACTCGTTGGCCAGAGGTGTCGAAATCAAAGGAAGAGGGGCTTCGAAAAAGGCAGAGTTGACGTTTGAGAAAGACGGAGCCGAGCAGAAGGTCAACGTTGACAAGGTCCTAGTAACGGTCGGGAGGAGTCCAAACACCAAAGGCTGGGGTTTGGAGAACATTGGAGTCAGGATGGACGGATCCGGGCGCTTCATCAGAACAGATAGGCAATGCAGAACATCTGTTCCGGGAGTATTTGCAATCGGAGACGTAGCCGGTGAGCCGATGCTTGCTCACAAGGCCAGTGCAGAAGGAGAGATGGTGGCCGAGATTATAGCGGGCCACAAGAGAGAGTTCGATAAGGTGGCAATTCCCGCAATCGTCTTCACCGAGCCGGAGATAGTATCTGTCGGACTTACCCCCGATGAAGCCAAAGAACGCGGAGAAGAAATCATCGTGGGCAAGTTCCCACTTGCAGCAAACGGGAGGGCATTGAGCCTAGAGGCCGAGAAGACAGGGGGTTTCATCAGAGTGACAGCGAGGGAGTCGGATCATGTAATCCTGGGGGTGCAAGCGGTGGGCAGCCATGTTGCAGAGCTGCACTCTGAGTTTGTTCTGGCCCTAGAAATGGGAGCATTGCTAGAGGATATTGCCGGCACTGTTCATGCCCATCCTACGATGTCCGAGGCATTCCACGAAAGCGTACTCAAGACCCTGGGGCATGCAATCCACATCAATTGAGGGGTCGAATGGACGGAATCGACATACTAAGGTGCGGAGTAGTAGAATACCAGATAATGTTCGAGTGGATGAAGGACCTGCAAAAAAGGAGGATTGCGGACGAGATTGGTGACTCCTTGATCTTCGTCCAACATCCCGAGGTAGTTACAATCGGACCCAAGGCTGTTCGCGATAATGTCTCCGTTAATGGCTATCCAACTTGCCTCACAGACAGGGGTGGAGGGATTACTTGGCACGGTCCCGGTCAACTTGTTGTTTACCCCATCATAAAATGGGAAATCGGAGAACAGAGTGTCAGAGGGGTGATTGGTAGGCTGGAAGACTGGGCTATTGCGGCCCTGGGAGAATGCGGGGTTTCTGCTTACAAAGACGAGGTAATGCAGGGAGCATGGGTTGATGAACACAAAATTTGCTCGATAGGACTCTCGTTCCTCCATTGGGTTAGTCGTCATGGGATGTCGATCAACATAGACACGCCCGGGTCCAGGGTCCAGGATCTGGAATGCTGCGGGATTCCCGCTGGAACTCACACGAGCCTATCGCATCTGGGATATGTGAGTGACGAGCAGGGAGCCCCAATAGACCTAGAAAGAATTGTGCAAAGCCTGATTCTGACTTGCGTGGACAATCTTGGAAGGCTACCGAATAAACCAGTAGAATGTAGTCCGGAGATGCTAGTTTGAACAGGCCGTCCAGAAGTGATTTGGCAGAGCACTGGATGCTTTCCAATGAGACCTGCTTCCTCAATCATGGATCTTTCGGAGCCACGCCGATTGCAGTTCTTGAAGAGCAAAACAGGCTTAGGAGCATAATCGAGAGTGACCCAGTCAGATTCTTTGAGAGGGAATACATCCCCATGATGGATTCATCCATCAGAAAACTTGCTGATTTCATGAATGCGGATCCAGAGGGCATGGCATTCGTAAAGAACACCACAGAAGGAGTGAATACCGTACTGAGGAGCCTGTCCCTAAAACCTGGTGATGAAATCATAGTAACCGACCACAGTTATCAGGCATGTTGGAATGCAGTAGACTTCGTTACTGAGAGAGCTGGTGCAAAGACGGTGGTTGTAGAAATACCATTCAGAATCGAGAGTGAGGATGAGATTGTCGATCTTGTCATGAGCGCGGTAAGCGAACGGACGGCCCTAGCAATGATAGACACCGTGACTAGTGCAACGGGCCTTAGAATGCCCTTCGAACGGCTCGTCAGAGATATTCAGGAGTCAGGGGTTGATGTCCTTCTTGATGCTGCGCATGGCCCGGGAATTGTCCCCCTAGACCTAAGAAATCTAGATGCTGCGTACTGCACCGGCAATTGCCACAAATGGCTGTGCACCCCAAAGGGGTCCGCCTTCCTCCACATCAGATCAGATCTCAAGAAGATGGTTAGACCCCTGAGCATCAGCCACGGTGCCAGTCTCGAAGGCACCGACCAGGAGAGGTTCGAGTTTGAATTCGGATGGCCGGGAACTCAGGACCCGACGCCCTGGTTATGCATCCCGCTAGCAATTGATTTCCTAGGGGGCCTTGTCGAAGGAGGGTGGGCAGAGATTATGGAAAGGAACCGATCATTGGCACTCGAGGGAAGAAAAATTCTTTGTGATGCACTTGGGACAACAGAGCCAGTTCCCGATTCTATGGTTTCTTCGATAGCTTCTGTGGAGATACCCGGGGAAGAAGAAGTTGGCCCGATGAGCATGGAGGGCGATCCTTATCACAATTTACTTCTAGATGAGTTTGGAGTCCAAGTACCCGTTTTCCCTTGGAGACATCATGGAAGGAGATATATCAGAATTTCAGCGCAACTTTACAATAGTGTCGAGGAGTATGAATTCCTAGCAGAGTGCCTGAAGCAATCGATGTAAGATTGGGAAACCATTGAATGGATGATGGGGGACGCAGCATCATGCCTGAGGCTGTCGTTGCACTCACTGGGGCCTCGGGAGCACAGTACTGCGTAAGGCTGATTGAATCTCTGGTTCAACACAATTGGTCCGTTAATCTGATAGTCACCAGAACTGGGGCAATCAATCTGGATCTAGAATGCGGGATTACTCCTGAAGAATTGGCTGACAGAGAAGGCGTGATTCTCGAAGATAATGGGAATCTTGCGGCTAGATCGGCATCTGGATCAGCGAGTTTTGATGCTTATGTCATTTGCCCAGCCAGTGGTACAACAATCGGAAAAATAGCTTCCGGAATTAGTGACAACCTTGCCACTAGGAGTGCTCTGGTTGCAATGAAGGAAAGAAGGAAATTGATCATTGTCCCAAGGGAGGCTCCCTATTCCACCCCCCATCTGAAAGCAATGTTCAATCTCTCCGAATGGGGAGTGGTGATTCTTCCAGCAAGTCCGGGTTTCTATCATTCGCCCAGAAACATTGAGGATCTAATTGACTTTGTAGTTGCTAGGATTCTAGATCAGCTTGACATCGATCACTCCCTGGGTAAAAGGTGGACTGGCGAAGAGGTAGGCGCTGAGGATTGACGCTCGTCCTAATCGGTACTGGAATGGGTTCAATAGTGGTGGAAAGAGTTCAATTGCCATAACATGACTGAATGGGTGCCTAGTTTTGGGAAGCCGACTTCCGCCTTTTTCGTTGTAGGAATGCTTGTCCTAGGCGCCGCAGGGGGCGGTTTTTTGTTCGGCGACAATCTGACAAGATGGATCAAAGGCGACCAGGAATACGAATTAATTGACTTCGATACCAACCAAACTAGGGCTTATGCGCAGGGCCTTGTTGACCTAGGAGATCCGAATTGGGGAGGGAGGCTCTCTGGAACAGTAGAGGAGGAGAATGCGGCACAATCGATTAAGACAAATTTCTCGAATAGTGGATTGCCATCTACACTCGAGGAGTTCGATGTACCCCTTTACTACATGGGGAACACGTTCGAGCTAATGATTTGCCAGCCGGGAAATGTTGGAGGGATCTTTGGTGGACCGGCGCCTTGCTCTATTGCAGACTTGGATAGAGATGAGTTGCAATTCGAGCACCTGTCAGATTTCGTCGTCCAGGGTTACAGTGGAAGCGTGAATATTCCAGCAAGCGGCAATATACATGTCATTAACTTGGAGATGGGGAACGAAACCCAGGATTGGAGTGCTGCGAGTAATGGCATTGGTTTAGTATGGCTCTTGGATGGGGAAGATGGAGGACCGGGAACCGAGAGCAACACCATTCTGATGAAGAGGGCCCAGGAGAATGGTCTGAGAGGCCTGATAACGGTAAACTCCAGGCAGAATTGTGATGAATTGGTTTCTGGCGATTGCGTCCCATACTCTAAGTCCCTAGATATTACGGAGTTTGAGGAAAGACCTTACGACATTGGATTCGTAATGGTTTCGAAAAGTGTCGGTGAATCAATCCTCGATCAAGTGGTTAACTCTGATGGGATGCTAGAATTCATAGTAGACGTTGACAACCAGAACAATGGCAACATCCATGTTCCTTGTGGAATTATCGAGGGAGAGACCGAGGAGTTGATCGTGATTGGGGCTCATCATGACACCGTATACAATGGCCAAGGTGCAGTGGACAACACTGCAGGGACCGCCACTGTGATGGAGATGGCTAGGCAATTCGGCATGATACAGGAAGAGCTTGGAGACCCTGGATTGACGATATACTTCTGCACATGGGGCGGCGAGGAAGAGGGCCTCTGGGGATCCTCAGAATGGGTCAGTAAGCACAGGGAAATGCTAGAAGAGAACCTCAGACTTTACATCAACCTGGATATGAACCACGTGGATTCAGAAAGGAACTCTGGTGTTACTTTCCTGGGGAACAGTGAGACGGATGTGAGACACATTGAGGGCATTGTTGACGAGTTTTCTAATTCATATCCAGAGCTCTACGAGAGGTACAGCATTAGTATCAGGGGACTTGATTCTGAGCAGATGCCTGACAACTCCGATCACGCTCCATTCGTATTTGGAATTCATCAAGAAGGGTCGGATGAGTTTGGTCTAGCGATGATGTGCTACGGCTCTGGTTCCTCTGAATATCACACATATCTGGACAACATGGGACGTTTCAATGAAGAGAGTCTGGCTGTTTCTGGGATAATCTATGGTTCTCTAGTTCGGCACCTAGCATGGGGCTAATCGGTGCAGAAAGAGAGGATTTCTTCATAATCCGGCTCGACGCCTGGATTTTCAGCGACCCATCGATATTGGATAGTTCCCTCGCCATCGATAATTATCACGACACGGTTAGCACTGACGTAACCATCTAGGCCGCCAAGACCGACAAAACTGGCGTCGTACAAGTCGACTACGACTCTGTCGAGATCTGAAAGTAATTCGAATTCCAAGTTGTATCTTCTTGCGAACTCAGCATTTGCCCAAGGAGAGTCTACGCTAATTCCCAGAACAGTTGCATTGCAATCATTGAGATTGGAGAGGTTTTCCTGAAAAGAGCACATCTCTTTGTCGCAAACACCGGTAAATGCTCCCGGGTAGAATGCTAAGATCACAGTCTTTCCGTGGAGTTCGGATAGTGTTACTGCTTCTTTTGAGGCGTTCTTCAGTGTAAAATCGGGAGCCTTGTCGCCCACTTCAACCATGAGGGGGGCGAGAGGTTGCGTATTTTGAACATGCCTAGATTCACATTCTCTGTGGAACATCGATCCCCAGGATCCCCAACCCCAGTTGGAGTTCTCTAGCAGTTAGATCGCACAATGCAAGACGTCTGCTGGAAAGGCTTTGATCCTCCTCCTTGAGAATACTACAATTTTCGTAAAAAGAGGCAAATGAGGATGCTACAGAGTGAAGATGTTTGCAAAGTTTGTGAGGGCTGAAAGTAGAAATTGTATCATCCAAAATCGATGGGAATTCAACAAGTCTACGAGATAGGGACAATTCTTCGGAAGTTAGCATTCTTGCCTCATCTTCTAGCAAGGTATCGAAGCCCTCCCTGAGAGATTCCCTATCTCCACCCCATTTTCTAAAGATGCTACAAATTCTGGCGTATGCGTATTGGAGATAAGGGGCCGTGTTGCCTTCGAAAGACAGCATCCTCTCCCAATCAAAAACGTAATCCTTCGTCCTCTCGGTTGATAGATCTGCATACTTCACAGCACCTATCCCCACTGTTCGAGCAACCTTCTTTCTCTCCTCACCAACCAAATCTGGGTTCTTTTCATTGATTGCATTCTCTGCCCTTCTTATTGCCTCATCAAGTAGATCATGCAATTTTATTACCTCACCCTCGCGGCTCTTCAGAACCTTCCCATCTGTATCGAGAACAGAGCCAAAGTTCACATGAATTGCTTGATGATTCTCATTCATGAATCCGGCTTGGATAGCAACCTGGAATACCATCTCGAAATGTTGCTTCTGAGGCGTCCCTACGACATAAAGAAATCCATCACAACCAATCCTCTCCACCCTATCAATTATGCATGCCAAATCTGAAGTGCTGTAATTGTAGCCACCGTCTGCCTTTCTGATGATCATTGGGAGTGGTTCCCCTTCTCGATTAACCCAGCCACCCGGGAACACAACATCCGCTCCCTCGCTCTCCTCCAGTATTCCGGCCTCATTAAGGCGTTCAACGACCTCTGGGAGCAAGTCCCTGTAGCTAGATTCACCTCTGATATCTTCATCGGTCAATAGAACCCCTAGCATTGAGTATACCTCGTTGAAGTATCTCATCGATTCATCCACCAGGACCCTCCAGAGTCGGAGTGTCTCTGAATCCCCCCCTTGGAGAAGAACGACCCTACTCCTCGAGCGGTCGGCAAACTCATCATCAGAGACGAATTTAGCACGAGCTTGCTTGTAGAATGAGTCCAAATCCCCAACTCCCAAATCAGTCGCCGCCTGATCCTCGCCAAGATCTAGGAGATGCTCGATTAACATCCCGAATGGAGTACCCCAGTCTCCTACGTGATTCTCCTTAATCGCCCTGTGACCCTTGAATTCGAGCATTCTTACGATCGAATCGCCGATTACCGTGGACCTCAAATGGCCGACGTGCATCTCCTTGGCCACATTTGGGGCTGAATAGTCGATGGCGAAAGTAAGTGTTTTTTCTAGTTCGACGCCCAATCTTGGATCGGAGAGGAGGTCAGAAATGGAGTTCAAGAGCCATTGCGGCTTTGCACTGATGTTAACGAAACCACTTATCGATGAAATGTCTGCGATCGGATCCAGATCATCCTTGACTAGTAAACAAATTTGCTCTGCGATATCATTGGGTGATTTTCTCAACCTACCTGCCAGAGAATGGCATGGGAGTGCGATGTCTCCATGATCCTCAACGGTTGCCCTCCCCATTAAGGGGAGCCAGTCCGAATCATCCACACCCATGGAACCCATGGCTTTGGAAAATGTAGGGGCAATCTCATCGATCAGATCTCTAATCCAAATCACCTCACGATATAGGGTACCTCAACAGTGCAGCTATTCCGCCGAAAGCCGTATTGAGCGTGGAACCCTCCTCCGTATCCAATGAGATCAATCGGACCTTTGCAGAGGTGTGGCCCGCCAAAATTGTCAGTTCATCAATGAGATCGATCGAATTGTCCTCGTCCTCCCTAACTTTGTCGGATTTGCACTCGGGGCAAAGTGGGAATGTGGATGACTTCTCATGGGTGCTAACCCATTCGTTCTTGCATCCCTTGCAAAACCAGGTTACCCTTCTCTTTGTAATTGCCTCAGATAAAAGGAGGGTGGAAACTGCCCCTTGATCCAATGCAGAACGGATCATCATCTCCCCATAAGTCGCCTTTGGGTTTGACTTCATTACCTCCTTCAAAAATTCATCGACAATTGTCCGTTCGACATCTAACTCTATCTGATCCATTGTTGATCCGGCGCGTTGAATCAACTCCCTTAGGCCGCTCTCATTCGAATAACCCACGTCAAAGAAGGGTTCAGCAATCAGTTTCTTAATTTCGTGATGGAAATAGTCATTCTTCACTACGAAGTCCTTGGTCGCACCGGGCCCTCCGATAATTACCCCTTTCAGATCCTGCACCATTGGAAGCCAGTAGTTTGATGCTCTTTCTGCTGCTTTCTTGAAGAAGTTGTGAGCTGCCTCCTCGATCAGCCGCTCGAACCTTTGTGCGGATTGTCCCCCCCTCCCATGCTTTGATGGGACTAGTGATGTGATGTGTTCCTGGCAATGGAGCCTTTTTCCAGAAGCCAGCCCGTAAGCCGCCTCGGACCTATCGATTACGAAAAGCGCATATGATGCCCTATCAATGAGCATCTCTTCCAACTGACTAACTTCGAAGGATGAGTCGCATCTGTATCTAAACGACGGAAATGGCTCTGGCGGATCGTCAATTACAGTAGACATCAGCCTAGTTTTGTTGTTTCCTACTATGACGTGTCCGACGAAGATTGCAAGGCCACCTTCTCCTGGTGTCTTGTATCTATTAAGGCTGGAGATTGCTGATTCTATTGCATCAGTAACATGCTTCTTGGTGGATTTGGATTTGATGTTGGCCGCCTGTCCGGCCTCATTTCCGAGATGATGGCGAACATCGCTGATCATCCTATCAGGGGGGATAATGACGGTTACCAACTCAGTACCCATGCCCTTCATTCCGGAGAGTTCCTCCAGCGACTTCTTGAGTCGGAGCCTGCGTTGCTGCTGTGCTATTTCGTCAGTCATGCCACCCCTCCGTGATTTGCCATCATGGATGGCATTTCAACCCTTCAGCCCGAGTAGAGCATACGTATTGAAAGGCAAGGTGCCAACCTATGGTCGATGGCGACGGTTGTTGTTGCGCTCGGAGGTAGCTTGCTTAGACCAGAAGTCGAGGGGAGGCAAAGCTGGTTACAGGGCATGGTGGCCGTGATTATGGATAGTGTAGAGTCGGGCTCAAAGGTTGCATTGGTAGTCGGAGGTGGCGCTCCCGCCAGGGAGGGTATCGAGTTAGCCGGGTCGTTTATTGAAGATGTTTCTCATCTGGACAGGATTGGAATAGCCGCGACCAGGCTCAATGCCACAATTGTCAGGGAAGCCCTTTCCGAAGGAGGTTTGGACGTATCGAAGAAAATTCCGGAAAGCACCACAGAAGCGGTTCTAGAATTGGGGAAGTGTGATGTCGTCGTTATGGGCGGGACTGAGCCGGGCCACACCACCGATGCAGTTGCCATTAGGCTCGCTATTCAGAGCGGAGCGGAGAAGTGTGTTATCGCTACGAACGTCTCTCGAGTCTATTCGCAGGACCCAAGTAAGAATCCAGATGCAGAAGCATTCGATGAGTTGACGCTAAGAGGTTTGCAAGAGATAGTCGGCCCACCGGAACATGCAGAGGCCGGAACCTCCCAGGTTGTAGATCCAATTGGGGTGGGGGAGGCGGTTGAGCACAGCCTGCCTCTGGATGTACTTGACGGAAGGGATACTCAAGAAATCAGGAGGTCGCTATTTGGGGATGAATTCGAAGGGACGAGGGTGAGGGGCTAATGACCAGCAGGAAAGACACCATCCTAAAGGCGGCTAAGAGGACTGCTAAGCAAGCCCACGCTGCAGCATCTAAGAGAGGTACAAAGACTAGAACGAGAGTTGGGGTAGAGCCCCACAGACATTGTTCCGTTTGCTGGAAGCCCATCTCATTAGATAGCGAACCGCCGATATGTGGTGACGAAAGTTGCCAAACAATGTTTGACCGGCGTGAGAAAACCAGGAAGAGATTTAGCTTCTTGATGTACTTTGGCATTGCTATATTCGTAGGACTTCTTGTATTACAACTGATCATGGGCGCGTAGGGTTAAACCATGTTGAAACGGGTGGGATGTTAAATGATGGTCAGGATTCTTTCCCTACTGCCGATGTTAATCGGATTGCTTTGCGGCTTGATTCTCGTTCTGAGCATAATAGGGTACCAAACGCCGGCATCAGGAACCACAGTTCCTATTGTGCCCTGCTCGAATGGCGACTCTGGTTGCAATGTTGGGATGACTGTTGAAGACATGGAAGTACCAAGAGCGTTCGGATTATTGGATATTACCCTCGATGTTGAGTGGAATGAGCCCGACAGGGGGTGGTTGGGAGTAGTAGATTCCTCTGCGGCGGAAGACTGCCCTCCGGACAAATCGACTGGCCTGACCATGTGCACCGAAGATGAGATTGGCGAGTTCCTGGTTGCAGGGGGCCCACAGAACGATGGTTCCTTGAGATTCAAGGTCAAGCCTGGTTCTTATCGGTTCGTCACGGCTGGTTATGATGGTGCAAGTCTAGACTCCCAGTTAGTTGAGATGACATCGAGCATTCATCTGGACAATTACGTAGAAATCATCCTAGCTGGAACTGCTGGACTGCTGCTTATCGCTGCTGGAGAAATGGCCTTTCCGATCAGAAATCTGATGAGTAGAATACGAGGAAATGAGTGAGTTTTCCTCAGCATCGTTGAAGAACCAATCCGTATTGGGCGATTCATGCGTGTGACAAAATGCCCCAACTGCGGCTCTGAGGTTGATGTCTCGGGACTTTCTGAGTCATATGGTGGGCATGACTTCTACTGCGTAGTCTGCGGCCACTCTTGGCACGTATGATATAGCGAATCTAGTTCTCATCCTGACGAGGCCAATGTTCGGGAAGGGTGAGGGGATCTTCGATCTTATCTGCATCGATAATTTCGATGAGAACCGCCCTAAGTTCCTCCAACCCTTCTCCGGTGATTGAACTGATTCTGTGATCGTCTTGGATTTCTTCCCCCTCAATTAAGTCGGACTTCGTAGAAACGACGAGAACCTGCCTGTCAGAAAGTAAACCCCTCACCTCTTCCAGTAGCCTCTCTTGCTCAGAGATCTGAGTTGTCGATTCGTCTGTCCGGTCAATTAGGAACAACAGCACGTCTCCCAGATGCTCCAATGCAGCGATGGCCTGCATCTCAATCTGATTCCTCTCTTTCATTGGCCTATCCAAGAGTCCGGGGGTATCCACCATCTGGTACACCCTTCTTCTATGAGTGAAGTGACCGAGATGGATTTGCTTGGTCGTGAATGGATAAGATGCCACCTGAGGCTCTCCGCTTGAGAGCGCTCCGATCAATGCGGACTTTCCGACATTGGGGGAACCAGCCACCACAATACATGGTTCGAGTGGGTCGGTGGATGGGAGTTTCCGGAGAACTTCTCTAGCCTCCCCTAACCAAAGAATCTGGGAAGATATCTGATCGATAATTGACGATAATCGACCATATGCGTGCCTTCTTGCCTTGTGAAAACCATCAATATCCCTGAGTCTGAGTATCTTTGACTGAGCTTCGCCGGAAATCCTCTGGGACCTTTCGGCGGCCCATTGCAAAGAAGCTAGGTTCTTTTTGTACTCATCACAACCTACTGCAGCGTCAACAAGAGCCTGATCGAACTTGGATAGGGAATTTAGGCTAGGCCATCTGCCCACATATGAGTTCAGGGTCTTGGTCGCAACGTCGCAAGCAGACTGAACCATTCGAGTCATCTGCTTCCTTACTCGATGGTACTTGTCCGGATCCTCAACTAAATCCGCCTGACTGCTCGCCCTTCCAAATGCCTTGTCAAGAATCTCCTGAGGGTAAAGAACGGTCGGAATCGACCTCCATTCAACCGATGCCATGCAACTACCTCCGTCGACTCCGCCACGGTATCGCACTTCAATCATTAGTAATGGAAGGAGCAAATTGGCAGGCATAGCCAACCCTCTGGTTTTTCTATGACTGCCGTAACGAAGGCATGTGTCCGACGCAGGTAGAGACGTGAAAGAATCCGAGTTGCCATCATGGGCTGCTAGTTTGTTCGAGAGTTATGGGTCTCCTAGCCTAGATGAGCTTGGTGACGTATTCCATGGCCCGCTCATGGATAGAAAATATGGCCTTAGGAAGGATGACTTGGTCGAAATGCTCCTAGACAGGAGGATGCTTCCCGAAGACAGAGACCCTTTGGTTCGGGGCATGATGGTTGGAGGGAGGAGTTCTTCGATAGACATTCTCGACGAAAATGGTGATTTTAGATCAATATCTCGTGATGCGATTGTGGAAGTAAGGCTGGTGGCACATCTGAGAAAAACGTACATCGAGGACGAGGACCTACTAAAATTCGAGAAGGATGACATGAAGAGAAGATCAGAAGTCCACGAGATGGCTGAGGAGACCAGCGAAGGCCATGGAAACAACCTTTCATGGGGGTGAAAAATTGGATAGGCTTTCTGCTATGGAGTGTGTTCCTTGCGAAGGTGGAGCCCCCCCGCTCAGTGAGGAAGAGTCGTCTGCATTCCTAGTTCAGATACACGAAGACTGGGAGTTGGTGGAAAACCACCACATTACTCGGACTTGGAGCTTCCCCGACTTCGCATCTGCACTAGAATTTACCAACGCACTTGGAGCGATATGCGAAGAGCAGTCGCATCATGCTGACTTCAACCTTGGATGGGGGAAATTGGTAGCAGTAATTTTCACGCACAAGATTGACGCGCTAACCGAGTCAGACTTCGTATTGGCTTCCAAGTTCGATGCAATCGAACGGTGAAGGAAATGTCCGAATTACAGGATGCAATCACCTCACGGCGAACGATCTACAGATTCAGTGACAGGGAGATTAAGCGAGAGGACTTGGAATCAGCCTTTGAAGCAGCCAGGAATGCCCCTTGTCACAAGAATACCCATCCTTGGAAGTTCTACGTCATGGGCGATGAATCTCGAAAAGAGATCATCCCCGAAGTCAAAAGACTGGCTAAGAGGAAGGTCGCCGAGGGAGAAGATGTGGATGCTGGTATTACCAAGGCCATAGGGAAGATTTTGTCGCCTCCGGTTCTAATTTGTGTTACCAGCGCTTTGACCCCGCATGACTCTTTTCGAGAAGAGGAGGACTATGCTGCAACTGTATGTGCGACGCATAACCTGGTCCTTTCTCTGTGGGGCAATGGTATAGGGTCTCAGTGGAGCACAGGTGCGATTACTCGTTCAGACGCTGCTTATGGTGCGATAGGGGCCTCTCCAGAAGAAGAGAGAATAATCGGTTTCATCAAGATTGGCTATCCTTCGGGAGGGGTTCCCTCAAAGAACAAGAAGGGTGTAGAAGAAATTAGAGAGTACATCCCCTAGGGTTAGTGTAGAATATTTGTATCGGGGAATTTGAATGAGGAAAATTGTCTATCCAAAAGCCGGTGGTGTCGAAACGATACAGATCGTTGAGCTGGACGACCCTGTTCCCGAAAGGGGGGAGGTGTGCGTCAGGGTCCACAGGGCCGGAGTTAACTTCGCGGAGTTGATGATGAGGCAGGGCCTATACGGATCCAGTCCGGACTTCCCGTTCACTCCTGGATACGAGGCATCGGGAGTTGTGATTGGAGTCGGCGACGGGGTAGACTCGCTTAATCAGGGGGATAGAGTCCTAGCGATGACTGGTTTTGGTGGATATTCGGAAAAGGTCTGCCTGGATGCCAGAAGAGCGATACCAATTCCAGACTCGGTCTCTTTCGACCAAGCTGCTTCGATACCAGTGACCTATGGTACTGCATTCCACATGCTGGTCCACCTTGGCGGAATTAGGGAGGGCGATTCGGTCCTCATCCACCATGCTGCCGGAGGAGTGGGAACTGCAGTGGCCCAGATATGCAAGGCATTTGGTGCTTCATTGGTAGTGGGCACTGCATCCGCCCCGAAGAGGGATTTTGTCGAATCCATGGGGATGAGATTCGTAGACAGGGAGGAGGAGGACTTCGAAGATGTCTGCAAGGATCTGACAGGTGGAAGGGGGGTCCACCATGCAATCGACCCCGTGGGTGGAAGGCACCTGATGCGTTCATACCAGTCCCTTCGAAAGGGAGGCAAATTGTACTATTTCGGAGCTTCTGCAGCAGTAAAGGGGGAAAAGAGATCGAGGCTTTCCGAATTCAGAATGTGGTGGGGGATGCCTCGATTTGACCCGCTTAAACTAATGACCACAAACAAAGCGGTTTTCGGCGTCCACATGGGCCTCCTCGAGGATGATTCGGTGTTCAAGGGGCATCTTGCTTCTTTGTCGGAGATGCTGGAAGCTGGAGAGATAGATCCGGTGATCGACTCCGTGTGGAGATTCGAAGATGTTGCGGATGCACAGATGCACATGCACAATCGCGGAAATCGAGGCAAAGTCTTGCTGGACTTCTCGCCAGAGTGACTACAGTCGCACCGGCCTTGTAGCTCCGCATGCCTGACACTTCAGCAGAGTCGTCCTATCTTCACGCATGAACCTGGTATCTGGGGCCTTGCACTCTCCGCATAGGATGTATGCCTTCACATAGGAGACGATCTTCTCCTTGATCCTCTTAGGGGGGACCTTGCCCTTCAGCATGATTCTAACTTGCTCCCTGCTACCTGATGTACCAAGTTCGTTCAGAAGATACTGGAAGACGTGATTTGCATCCCTATCCATCGCATCTACAATCTCTGAGAAGTTCCGGAGAATTGTCTGACTGCCTTCTATCATGATATCTGGCTGTGGCATTGTCCATCTGGAACGCTCGCTGATATCCTTGGGAATCCTCTCCCTAGCACGATCCAATAGGTCCTCGTATCCGCGGTTCGACACACCCTTCCGAGAATAGGGTGGCTTTTCACCTCACCGGGAGTCTTGGGAACGGTCAAGGACCTGTTCTATCTCCGGATGATATGGATGAAGCACCGGTTGTCAAGGTAGCCAAGACCGACCCCAATGCCAAGATTCCCACAAAGGGGAGTACGCATGCGGCTGGCTGGGACCTGTACTGCTTGGAGGAAACAATCGTGAGTTTCAGATCGAGCGTGAAGCTCAGGACCGGATTAAGAGTGGCCATTCCAGAAGGATTCGAGGGGCAGGTCAGAGCTAGGTCTTCACTGGGTTCCAAGGGACTCATCCTCCCTCACAGCATAGGGACTATTGATGCTGATTACAGGGGCGAGTTGTTCGTACTGATGACTTGGATTGGCGAAGGGGATTCTTACAAGGTGAAATCGGGTGAGAGGATAGCCCAACTAGTGATAGCACCGATTCCCGATGTCCAATTCTCTGAAGTAGGCGTTAGTGATCTTGGCGATACAGAGAGGGGAGAGGGCGGCTTCGGAAGCACCGGTAGATTCTGAATATCGAAAATACAACCTGCAAGATGCAATATCCCCGGTGGATTCATAGCACTCTGACGCTGCCATCGACTGATGCACCTAAGTGTAGATGAGTTAAGGACCAAGGTCGAGGAGTTCAGATCGAGCGGTCTCAACACCCAACAAATTGCAGATGAGCTTTCTCTGTCCCAGACCACCGTACAGTGGCTCTCAGCGAGTGACTATGAGGTGGAAGAAAAGCCACTTGACGTCAAGGTCGGATGGAGATCTATTGCTGTAAAAGGAGATCGTATTGAGGCGGTTTCATACATTTTCTGCGACATAATCGACGAGATGGTGGGTGATGATATCGACACCATAGTAGGAGTTAGCATCAACGGGATCGCTTTCGCACAGGCAATCTCTTCGGCAATGGGCCTGGAGATGGCCGTAGTTAGAAGCATCAACGAGGAAGTCGGCGGTCATCTCTCGGAAGTCTATGCGGGTATCGAAGGAAAAAGGATAATCATTGTTGATGACGTATACTCATCGGGCACCACCATGAGGAAGACTGCGGCTGGCCTCAAGGCGTCTGGTGCCGATGTCAAGATGTGCATGGTTCTTGTTAACAAGTCCTGGGACGATGACGTCGATGGTGTGCCATTGAGGGCGCTGATTCGAGCAGCGACGGTCTGAGGTGGCACATGCACTGGGCGGATTATGCCGCGCAAAGGCTCATGGAGCGTGGTGGGGAACAGGTATCAGCCTCAGGCATTACCCCATCTGGCGAATTCCACATAGGGCACCTGAGGGAAATACTCTCGGCCGAAATGATACACAGGGCATGCATTGATGCGGGCATTGTGTCGAAATACATCTTCATCGTCGACTCAATGGACCCACTGAGAAGGGTGTACGATTTCCTATCCCCCGAATACGAGAGGTACATCGGACATCCACTGGCGAACATACCGGCGCCTGATTCTGAGGGAAATCCGAAAGAAGGAGGGCGTACCTACGCCGAGCACTTCCTCGAACCATTCCTTGATGCCCTGAGTGAGATAGGGGTTCGTCCCGAGGTGGTGATGAATCACGAGACTTACGAATCCGGCAAATTCGCGGAATTCGTTGACTCGGCAATTAACAAAAAGGAGGAGATTCGAGAGATCATCCAGGGTATTTCAGGTAGGGAACTTCCTGATGGCTGGTTCCCTTACAACCCATTGGGTTCGGACGGCAGCATGGATGGGGTCACGGTTACTGGCTATGAGAAACCGTTTGTTCACTGGATAGACTCGCATGGCATTGAGGGCAGGTCGGACATCAGGAAGGCGGAGGGGAAGATGCCATGGAGGATAGACTGGGCGGCTAGGTGGGCAATCCATGGCATAACTTGTGAGCCTGCTGGCAAGGACCATGGCTCTGCTGGGGGCAGTTACGACACTGGGATTCCCATTTGCAGGCTCCTAGGTGGGGACCCACCAGACAAAATCGTCTACGAATGGATCCAATTGAAGGGGATGGGTCCGATGTCCAGCTCGACGGGACTCACCATCGGCCCGATGGAGGCACTCTCTCTTGTCCCCCCAGAGATTCTTCGATATGTTATCGCGAGAAGCAAGATTAACCGGCATATCGAATTCGATACAGGAGGAGCACTCTTCCGTACTGCCGATGAGTACGAAAGGCTGGTTTCCAACCCTGTGCAGGTGGATGATAGTATGACAAAAAGGCAGTTGGTAGCATCCCAGACCCAAAGTGGTGCAATCAGACTGAGTCAGGTGGAGCCCGGTTCTGATCCTCGTGAATCGATAGGAGGGGTCTCTTTCAGGCACCTCTCAATGCTCGCGCAAATCAAGTCATCCGATGAAGACGTCTGGTCATCCCTGAACAGGTCTGGACATATCCAAGGCGATCCGGGGAAGACGCTGGTTGTCAGATTGGCGAGGATGAGGAATTGGATTGATGGGCCCCACTTCCCAGAAGACGCGAAAATCGAGGTCAAGGTGCTGTTGAGTGAAGATGCCATGGAAAACATAGATTCCGGTGGCGGGCAATTCCTTTCTTCTCTTTCCACACTGCTGTCTGAATGTGAGTGGGATGATGAGGAGATCAATCGGGCGATTGCAGATGCGTGCGAGTCATCGGGCATAGAAAGGAAGAAGGGCTATTCCTCGATATATTGGGCCCTAATTGGCAGGAGTCATGGCCCAAAAGCCTCCTCTCTACTCTTCGAGCTTGACAGGGACAAGGTCCTGTCTCTCTTTGCACAAATGTCGACTCGATAGAAAACTATCAAATTCACAATGATGAGTCGGGGGCCATGGGAGTTTACGAACTACTGATGAAGGCAATGGAAGAGAGGGATGCTAAGCACTACGTGGATGCGCTACACGATGAATATGAATTCGTTCGTCATCAAACAGGCACTACAATGGGCAAGACGAAGATGAGTGAGATGATGGCAAGCATGATGGCCAATGAGGATGTAGTGATCAAGGATCCAAGGTGCATCTATGAGAACGATGAGATCCTAGTTGAACACTCGGTTATGGATTTCCCGGACGGGACCACAGAAGCCGTAATGGCCGTTCACACGAAGAAGGACGGCAAGATAATCAGAACTGAGACTGGGGCTACGCTGATTCAGTGAGAAACCCTCTATTTTAGCGACTTGATGTCGAGTAAACGTGGTTCTGGCACCCCTAAGAGTGCCTCCTTGATGGCTTCGACCTCCATCCTTGCACCTGCCATGGTTGTTACGAATGGAATGTTTAGTTCCACGGCTAGCCTCCTCATCATGTTCCCATCCAGGACTGCCCCGCCAGTAGATCTTGGCGTATTGATTACGAGTTGTATCTTTCCTTGACGCATCAGATCGAGAGCATCGGGAGAACGCCCCTCTGCTATCCTATAGCACGTCTCCACCTCTAGTTCCCCGACCCCTCGAAGAACACGAGAAGTCCCCCTGGTAGCAAAAATAGTGAATCCCATGTCCTTGAGGCTCTCCGCTAGGGGGATCATGGCATACTTGTCTTCGTCCTTCACAGTGATGTACACGCCCCCTTCGGTCGGGACCGGTATTTCTGTTGCAAGTCTCGCCTTGAGGTAGGCCGCTGAGGCTCTTACGTGCGAACCCATCACCTCTCCGGTTGATTTCATCTCAGGACCCGGGGCAGGGTCAAGACCACGAAGTTTGATGAATGGAAATACCGGTGCCTTTACGCATACTGCATCGGTCTGTGATTCGGGTATTTCGAGATCACACAACCTCTCCCCCAAGGCCACCCTTGCGGCTATCCTGGCGAGTGGGATTCCTGTTGACTTGGCGACGAACGGAAATGTCCGAGACCCTCTTGGATTTACTTCTAGTACGTACAACAGGCCATCGTGGATTGCAAACTGGATGTTGTAGCATCCGCGAATACCGAGTTCAAGACCGATCACCCGTGTCCATTCATGGACTTGCTCGAGGATTTCCTCGGGTACGTTCTGGGGAGGGATGAAACAAGTTGAGTCACCCGAGTGAATCCCTGCTTCCTCGAGATGCTCCATTATTGCGCCGACTAGGACATCCTGGCCATCACATACGGCATCAACGTCCAGTTCCATGGCGTTTCCAAGATACTTGTCTATCAGCAGGGGCCTGTCGGATGAAAGGTAAGCATCCCTCATGTATGACTCCAATTGCTTGTAGTTGGCGAGAATCTCCATCCCCCTTCCGCCGAGGACATACGAAGGGCGAACTAGGACGGGGTAACCTATCTCATTAGCTGCATTTCTAACTCCCTCTGGATCAGTCGCAGTTGCACCATCGGGCATCCTAAGGCCGCATCGGAGTGCGAACTCCTCGAATCTTTCACGGTCGCTTGCCTCGTCCACTGATTCAGGCGATGTACCCTCCATCACTAGTTCAAGCCCCATTGAGGATAGGTGTGGCATTTCATTCGATAAGGGGAGGGCCAGATTGATTGCAGTCTGGCCGCCGAATTGAAGCAGTATCCCATTCGCATCCTCTCTGAGTAGAATCTCCGAAACAGATTCCAGAGTCAGAGGGTCGAAGTACAGCCTGTCGCTGGTATCGAAGTCAGTAGATACCGTCTCTGGATTGTTGTTGATAATTATCGCCTCATGACCTAAGTCCTGAATCGCCCCCGCAGCGTGGACGCATCCGTAGTCAAACTCAATCCCCTGGCCGATCCGAATTGGGCCCGAGCCGATGACGGCTATCCTTTGCTTAACGGAGGCTGCCAATCCTGGTACGTAGTCAATTCCGGACTCTGCGGAACCGCCCTCATAAGTTGAGTAGTAGTATGGGGTTACTGCAGCGAACTCTGCGGCGCAGGAGTCGACCATTCGATACCGGGGATGGACCCCGAGTTCGTGCCTCCTCATCCTAAGGGCGGTTTCATCTTGACCTGTTGGGAGATTCTTGAAGCCGCTCTCAGGGAAGCCGCAAAGTGCATCGGCTATGTGCAAATCGGTGAATCCTGCACCCTTCCATGACCTCATCTCTGATTGGGGTATTTCTGCCGGCCGCATACCTATCTCTCCCGCGGCTCTAATCTCAGTCTCTATAGCAGCGATTTTCTCGAACCTCCTGAGGAACCACCTGGTTATTCCGCCGGTAAGATCCCTAACATCCTCTATCGAGTATCCCCTTCGGAACGACTCGATGACTGCTCCAAGACGCCTGTCCGTAGGTATTCTGAGCCAGTCCTCGAGAAGTGCTGTTGGGAGCCTTTCAGAGGCCCTCTCATCCATTGTCTCCCCATCAGAAGCATCTGACATCGTCAATGGCCGGGGATGGGGTTTGCCATACTCCAGACTGGCCCATGCCTTGAGGCATGCTTCCTCGAAGGAACGGCCGATGGCCATTACTTCCCCTGTAGATTTCATCGAGGTCCCAAGACTCCTGTCTGCAGTCCTGAACTTGTCGAAAGGCCATCTGGGGATCTTTACGACGCAATAGTCGAGAGTTGGTTCAAAGGCGGCGGTCGTTCCCTCGCCCGTAATTGGGTTTGGAAGCTCGTCCAGAGTGTAGCCGACGGCAATCAAGGCGGCCATCCTTGCGATTGGGTAACCCGTTGCCTTCGATGCCAAAGCGGATGAGCGAGAGACGCGAGGATTGACCTCAATGACCCTATAGTCCCCAGTGGACTGGTCTACAGCGAACTGCACATTGCACCCTCCCTTGATGTTGAGCCTCCTGATGAGTTTCAGAGCCGAGTCTCGAAGGCCCTGGTGATCACGGTCTGAAAGCGTCTGTTGCGGAGCAACTACGATTGACTCTCCCGTGTGAACGCCCATTGGATCAATGTTCTCCATCGTGCAAACGATGATGGCATTGTCTGAGCTGTCCCTCATCACCTCGTACTCGTGCTCTTGCCAGCCCAAGATACTCTCCTCAATGAGAACCTGGCCAATTGCCGAGTGCAGGATTCCTTGACTCGCGATCTCTACCAACTCGCCCATGTTGAATGCAGTACCTCCGCCTAGACCCCCTAGTGTGAATGCAGGCCTGATCAACAATGGGAATGAGCCCAGATTCTCGGCGGCTGCGATTACCTCCTCTATCGACTCGCATGCCATTGCCTTGCATACCGGGAGATCGATTTCCTCGCACACCCTCTTGAACAGGTCCCTGTCCTCAGCCTCATCTATCGCAGCTAGATTGCATCCAATCAGCTCTACCCCCAACTCATCGAGAGTTCCGTCCTTGGCCAGCGCAGATGCTATGTTCAGAGCAGTCTGACCTCCCATTCCTGCGAGAAGTGCGTCTGGCTTCTCTGACTCCATAATTCGCTTTACTACCTCAGGCAGAAGAGGTTCGATGTATATCCTGTCAGCCATTTCTGGATCGTTCTGAATGGTTGCAGGATTCGAGTTGACGAGAATGACCTCGTAACCATCCGAACGGAGTGCTCGACAGGCCTGAGAACCAGAGAAATCGAACTCCGCCGCCTGGCCGATACGAATAGGACCACTACCAAGGATGAGGATTCTCTTCAGGTCATCACGACGAGGCATCAGGAACCGCCTTCCTTACTGACTAATTTGGCCTCGGGACTATGGAGGTGGTCTGCAACCATTTGCTGGAATCTATCGAATAGTGGTGATGCGTCATGCGGTCCGGGGCAAGCCTCTGGGTGGAATTGGATGGTGAACGCTGGTTTGTCCAACAGGTCAAGACCCTCGACGGTGCCATCGTTTGAGTTGACGTGTCGAACCTTGAACTCAGCCCCAAGCACATTGTCACTAGTCTCAGAGCATGCCCCACTAGGATGAGGGGCGAGCATACCTTGCACCGGATCTTCGACTGCAAATCCGTGATTCTGACTTGTGATGTGGACCCTACCGGTCTCCAAGTCCATGACTGGTTGGTTTGAACCCCTGTGACCGTACCTCAGTTTGTACGTCCTCAATCCTGCTGCGAGACCCATAAGCTGATGTCCGAGGCAAATCCCCATCACGGGCATCCCATGTCGAACGGCAGCAGCCAAGGTTCTCCTCGCCTCGGTCGCAGCCCCTGGGTGTGCTGGATCTCCAGGGCCATTGGAGGCAAAGAGGGCGTCGGGGGACCAGTCCCGTGTTATCTCCTCAAGAGGCATGTCAGCAGGGCACCAGACGACCTCGAACCTAGTGCATAGTTCCCTCAGAATATTATGCTTGACGCCGCAATCAAGGGCAGCGAGACGTGGTAGAGGTCTGCCTTCGGAGTCCTCTGCTCCGGGATTTAGAAGGGCCGGTGCGTCACAGGTGACCTGAGCAACCAAGTCGTCAGCGTCAGGAGGGGTTAACTCCTCCAGTATCACCTCCATTTCCTCTATCTTCTCAGCGGGACCGAAAACGCACAGGAGGGTGCCGTGCTCCCTCACCCTGCGTGTTAGTGCTCGTGTATCGATACCCTCTATCCCAGGAATATTGTGAGCGACCAATAGTTCGTGCACACTTCCCACCGAGTCACGATGGTCGGGGAAAGGCATGTGTTGCCTGCAGACGACCCCTCGGGGATGGACTGAGGACGACTCGGAAATTCCGGGGTGGACCCCATAGTTGCCAAGAAGCGGATATGTGAAAGTAAGTACTTGTCCGGCGAATGAGGGGTCGGTCAGGCTTTCCTGATAGCCGCACATCCCCGTGGTGAACACCAACTCCCCCTCCGCAATTTGTTCGGAGCCGAATAGCGTCCCCTCGTACCTAGTTCCATCCGCAAGAAGTAGGATTCCCCGAGATCCACTAGGTTGCTCTGAGGGCCCAGAATCTAGGAGTAAATCCGCTGCATCTGGAAATGTCGGAGGGGCATCCACGCCACGGATACCAGCGCCGGGGCAGAAGCCCCCGTCTGCTGGACTCTCCGACATCAGCAACGCTGCCCAAGTACGATTCTTAATGGTTGACAGAGAATATGAATCCCCATATCTCAAATTCACTCTTCTTCATCATTGATTACGACCTTCCCCTTGGCCGAAGGGACCACTTTCATCTTGGCGCCTGAGAACTTTGAGTCGCTGTCTACGGGACCGAGCCAAGAGTTCAGGAATACTGCTAGAGCAGCCACCTCTGAATGGGGCTGGTTCCCCACGGATACGTTGTGGTCAGCTAAGTGGTACACCTCTGCTGGAACCTTCGTCCCCCCCACGACCACCAATGCCGGCTTGTCTGTGGGGATCGTCGGAATGGAGCCCTCCCATGGGCTGCCATACATGGTTAGATGGATTATTGTCGCTTCACCGGACTTGGCCTGCTTCCTCAGGAAAGACAGGGGGCTCTCTTCGAACCTACTCGAGAATTCCCCTCCAAAGCGTTCTGTCACCGAGTCCCACGTCTCCAGAGCAGAGGGGTCCCTGTCGCCAGCGAGGATTACCTCGTCTGCTCCAAATGCCCTTGCAGTGAGGCCGAGATGAGATGTTATCCTCTTGTCCCTGTCACGACGGTGCCCAAGTCTGAGTACCGAAAGGCTAGGGGGTATCTCGTCTCCCATACCTCATGGGTAAGGGGATGACTCATCAGCATGACCCTCGAGAGCATCCGTTCCGGAGGAGGGGAAGACATCTACACCCATGTTAAGCATGCTTGCCCTAACCCATTGAAGGAGGAGTGCATCAAACATCATGTGGGAGGCGAATCCAACCATGACTGCGAGGATAAGGACCCTACCTGTAGCGAATAGGGCATCGCCCTCTAGATCACCCCAGTGCATCATTGCTGGCTCGATTATGTAGAACGCAGCGAGAACGCCCAGACCACCGCCGATCTGGGACATCGTGGCATTTCCCCTCTCCCTTCCAATTCCAGTGAATAGGACCGCGGCTATCACCAATACGGGGATTATCATGCTGACTGTTTCGAATTCCAATGATCCCAAGGTCGAGGTGGGTATTATCGAGTCATTGACCTGCTCTGAGCCCTTGCTGATCGTAATCCACCACCAAAGTGCGCTTGATAGGAACAGGGCTCCAGAAGTACGACCCCTCTCTGTAATCATGTCCCTCACATGGTGAGCGTCCCTAGGCTTCAGCCTCTGAACAATTGAGTCCAGAATGAACAGAGTCTCGGGATCGTGAGAGTCTCCTGAGTCTTGGGGGGTTTGTGACTCTGGGGCCTCTAGGGAAGCATCCTCGCCCAGAACCATCGTCCGATTGCCCCTCCGTCACATCATAAAGCAATCGTCGTTTGCGAGTCCCATATGGCCGACTGGCGACCCATGCTAAATCGCCGAGAGGACGGTTTTCCAAGGATTATGGGGGTTGTCAACGTCACTCCAGACTCATTTCACCAAAATTCGAGATCGGAAGACGAAAGTCAGGCAATTTCTGTCGCGAGCAGAATGGCTGTAGACGGGGCAGAGTGGATTGACGTCGGAGGAGAGTCGACTAGGCCGGGTGCCAAGTCGGTGACGATGGAAGAAGAGTTGGCTAGGGTCATTCCCGCGATAGAGGGGATCAGGGCCGAATTGCCGGAAATCTGCATTTCTGTAGACACCAGGAGGGCAGGGGTTGCTCGTCGCGCCCTAGAATCGGGTGCCGACATGGTGAATGACGTCTCGTCCATGGGGGATCCGGGCATGATCGAAGTAGTGGCCGAATTCGAATGCCCGGTATGCGTCATGCATATGCAAGGCCTGCCCGAGAACATGCAGAATGACCCCCAGTACGGAGATGTAGTGGATGAAGTGAGGTCTTACCTCTCCAATACTACACGCAGGCTGGTCGAAGCGGGAGTGAAGCCCTCACGCATAGTTGCTGACCCCGGGATAGGCTTCGGAAAAACCCTAGACCACAACCTCTCACTACTCTCTTCTGGAAGGGACGTAGTTCCTGATGAGCAAATGAGCCTGATGTGGGGAGTTAGCAGGAAGAGCATGTTCCGGGATCTACTGGGTCGGGAGAGCAGCGAAGATAGGCTCGCGGGAACACTGGGGGTCGCTGCCGCCTCGTTGCGGAAAGGGGTCGACATAATCCGAGTCCATGACGTGACCGAGCATGCGGATGCTTTCGCAGCCATGAAGGCAGTTAGGTGAGAAATATGGCAGAGGGGAGCAACAGCATAATCGATATCGATGATGGCCTGAGGCTATTGGGGACCGCTCACGTCAGCAGTGAATCAGTTGAGCTAGTCAGGAGTCAGATCGAAGAATGGGGGCCGGACGTGGTAGCGGTGGAGCTTTGCCCATCCAGGATGGCAGCATTGTCGAAGCCAGAATCTCTGGAGTCTGAGGATCTTCTGAAGATCATCAAGGAAGGCAGATCGGCAATGATTCTCCTGCAAACTGCGCTAGCGGCCCAACAGAGGAGGATGGGTATTTCCTCGGGCGAGAAGCCCGGGGCGGAGCTCCTTGCAGCGGTGGACGCGGCCGAGGAATCTGGGGTCCCTGTGGAAATGATCGATAGGGACGTAGTTATCACTCTGAGGAGGGCATGGAGAAAGATGGGCATGTTCGAGAAATTCAGGATAATGAATGCCCTGCTATGGGAGGATGACGATGACGATGTCTCCATTGACGAGGTTCTTGGAGACTCCGACCTCCTAAGCAGCATGATGCAGGAGGCCAGGGAAATTGCCCCTGGTGCGGGCGAGGTTCTTATCGACGAACGAGACTCTTTCCTGGCTGGGAGGATTCAGCAGATTCGGGGGAAGGGGAAGATACTGGCAGTCATCGGTGCTGGCCACCTCAGTGGGGTGGAGCACCACCTGGGGGAGCCTGCAATAGAGACAACATCGAGGCTAGCCGAGCTTAGCAAGGAACCTCCCAAGTCCGTCTGGCCCCGGCTCCTTATGGCAGCGATCCCCGTATTCCTCTTGGGCGCAGTCGCATGGATGGTTGCAAATGGAGAGATGGATGATCTGAAGCAGACTGCACAGACTTGGCTCATTCTGAATGCGGTACTGGCCGGAGCAGGGGTCTTGATCGCCAGAGGGCATCCGCTCTCCATCCTCGTAGGGGCCATCGCATCGCCGATTACGTCCCTAAACCCGACCCTAGCGGCAGGGTGGTTCGCAGGGTACACGCAACTCAAGGTAGCATCCCCAACTGGCAAGGATGCTCAGGACTTCCTGGTACTTGACGAGGTGTCCCTATTCTGGAAGAATCGTGTCGGGAGAGTCCTGATGGTCACAGCAATGGGAAATCTCGGCTCCATGGCTGGGGCTTGGCTTGCAGGTGGAGCGATTCTGGGAATGCTACTTGGCTGACACAGAAGCATTTTGCGTCGACTTCGTATCGCAGCCATAGTGACGAACTACGGATTCGTGATAAACAACAAGACTTGTATTGGTTGCCATGCTTGCACGGTAGCCTGCAAGTCCGAGCATGACGTTCCTATCGGAGTCAACCGGACCCACGTAAAGTACATCGAAAAGGGGACTTTTCCCGACTCCACGAGAGAGTTCAGCGTCCATAGGTGCAACCATTGCGAGGACTCGCCGTGCACGAGCATTTGCCCGACCACGGCTCTTTTCACCAGGTCTGATGGGATAGTCGATTTTGATGATGATCGGTGCATTGGGTGCAAGTCGTGCATGCAGGCTTGCCCATATGACGCCCTTTACATAGATCCCAACAAGGGTACTGCAGCCAAGTGCAACTACTGCGCACATAGGATAGAGCACTCATACGAGCCCGCGTGCGTCATCGTCTGCCCGACCGAGTCCATTGTCTCTGGAGACTTGGACGACCCCAACTCGGCGATTTCCAATCTGGTTGCGACGCATGAGACGACCGTTAGGAAACCCCAGTCGGGAGCAGTTCCCAATCTGTACTACATTGATGCAAGCGAGGAAATGCTGGACCCATACGCCACTGAGGTTACTGGTTCGGGGATGTGGACAGAGCAAGCATTCGGAGTAGGCCACTTCGCAAAGTACGCAGATAGTAGGCTGGATGGTGCGGACACCACGTCGATGATAGTGCAGCTGGCTCTAGAGAAGAAGGCGAAGCAGTCCTCCCCACGAGACCAGGCAATCATCAGGGACGTGATGGAGCGGCTGTCAGAAGATTCTGGCGAGGCGAAGAGAAGTTACGACCAGCCTAGCAAGGGAGTACTGTGGGGATGGGAGGTTTCCACATACATTTGGACGAAGGGGATTGCGGCTGGGACATATGTGGTGGCGGTTCTAGCGATGCTTTCAGGGTTGGTTGAGATGGACGATGGCCTCTGGGCGATGACCCTCGGCATCGGAATCTCCTTCCTAGCCGTAACAGGGCTACTCCTTGTCATCGACCTAGACAGGCCAGAGAGGTTCCTCTACGTAATGCTCAGGCCCAATTGGGACTCCTGGCTAGTGAAGGGGGCGTACATTCTCTCGGGGTACGGCGGCATTCTGGCTCTAAGCACTGCAGTGTTGATTCTGGACTTGGATAGGTCATTACTCGCATACCTCGCAATAGCCGGATTGCCACTAGCTCTGCTTACAGGGGTGTACACTGCTTGGCTGCTGATGCAGGCCAAAGGGAGATCATGGTCAGAAGACGCCCTGCTGCCGACCAAGTTCCTCATTGAGACGCTGGCTATCGGAGCTGCAGTCTTCTTCCCCCTATCCATGATGGAGCCAGTCCCATTCATAGTGGGCGGAGTGATACTCCTGGCAGTTCTAGCACACGACAAGAAACTGATCATGAAGCCACAGATGGAGCCATTGTTGTGAGGTGATATTTTGAGCAAGACATTCATCGAGAAAGTGGCGCAGAAGCTCCGAATAATCCCCAATCTGGACAGGCCTGATGCCACAGGAGCTAGTGGCAGACTGAGGCACTTCCCAGAACCGGAAGAGTGGCACGACCATGTGGAGCTGGATGCCAATGAGTGGCCCAAGATGGTCGAGAAGAGGTACTCATTGGTGCCCACGACATGCTTCAACTGCGAATCCGCCTGTGGCCTCCTAGCATATGTTGACAAGGGCTCTGGCCAGGTTTCCAAGTTCGAGGGGAATCCCCACCACCCGGGCAGCAGAGGGAGGAACTGCGCGAAGGGTCCTGCGACGATCAACCAGATAAATGACACAGAGAGGATCCTGCGCCCGATGAGGAGGGTCGGACCCAGAGGAGAGGGGGGCTGGGAAGAGATATCCTGGGACGAGGCATTGGACGAGATATCCACAAAGATCCGAGACTCACTGAAGACGGGGGCCAAGGACAGGGTCGTGTACCACGTGGGCCGACCCGGTCACGAGGGGTACACCAACAGGATCCTGAAGTCATGGGGGGTGGATGGGCACAACAGCCACACGAACATCTGTTCCGCTGGTGCGAGGACAGGATATGCCCTCTGGCACCGTCACGATAGGCCATCGCCAGACCATGCCAACGCCAAGGTAATTCTCCTAACATCCTCCCATTTGGAGACTGGACACTACTTCAATCCGCATGCACAGAGGATCCTGGAGGGGATGATGGATGGTGCAAAGCTCATCGTAATCGACCCGAGGCTATCCAACACTGCTGCCATGGCTGACCATTGGCTGCCGACTTGGCCCGGTTCCGAATCAGCCCTATTCCTAACTTGGGCGAACATGATACTAGAGAAGGGCCTTTTCGACAGGGAGTTCGTTGAGAAATGGGTGAACTGGGAGGAGTGGTTGGAGGCAGACTACCCGGAAGAGCCTAGGAGTTTCGATCGATTCATCGAACTGCTGATGGAGGAATACTCGCAATACACCCCTGAGTTCGCTGCAAAGGAGTGCCGCATCCCAGTCGAGCAGGTCATCGAGGTGGGTGAGATTGTGGCTAACGCCGGAAGCCGGCTGGCGACTCACGTCTGGAGGGCTGCTGCAATCGGCAACCTAGGCGGATGGCAAGTCAGCAGGACCCTGCATCTGCTAAATGTCCTGACCGGCAGCGTGGGAACGGAGGGTGGCACTTCCCCCAACTCATGGTCCAAGTACAAGCCCGACCTCTTCGATGTGCCTCCCGATCCCGATGGGTGGAACGAGTTGCACTTCCCTCCCGAGTACACCCTGTCCCACTACGAGATGAGCCACATACTGCCTCACCTAGTCAAGGAGGGGAGGGGGGAGATGGACGTTTACTTCACCAGGGTCTTCAATCCGGTTTGGACGTACCCGGACGGTTTCTCTTGGATCGAGATGCTGCAGAACGAGGATGCGGTTGGTTGCCATGTCGCACTGACTCCGACTTGGAACGAGACTGCCTTCTTCGCAGACTACGTCCTACCGATGGGTCACGCATCAGAGAGGCATGACGTCAACTCCTATGCGACCAGCTCTGGCAAGTGGGTGGCTTTCAGGCAACCTGTCCTTCGAGAGTATGCGCGCAGGGAAGGGAGGGAGGTCGAGTTCACTCACGAGGTCAACCCGGGAGAGGTTTGGGAGGAGGACGAGTTCTGGAACGAGCTCTCATGGAGGATTGACGATGGCACCATGGGGATACGAGAGCACTTCATGAGTCCGTACAGAGAGGGGGAGAGGATCACGATCGACGAGTACTACCAGTACATGTTCGAGAGGATACCGGGACTCCCCGAGGCAGCCGAGGCCGAAGGCACCGACCCCCTTGGCTACATGCGGAAGCATGGTGCATTCCTGATCGAGGAGGCCACTTACAACAAGCACGAGGACGATGGCTGGCCCACCCCTAGCGGGAAGCAGGAGATCTACTCAAAGAGCATGGTCGAGTTCGGATACCCGGAGCACTCCATCCCCCACTACAGGGTCATGAGCCACGTACATCCCGACAACCTGCAGGAGGAGGACGAGTACTGCCTACTCCCAAACTTCCGCCTGCCCCAGCACATCCACTCACGCTCCGCCAATGCGAAATGGCTTGCAGAGATAGCACATAGGAATCCCCTTTGGGTGCATCCGAACGATGCCGCCAAACTAGGAGTTGGGGAGGGGGACCTGCTTAAGGTGGAGACCGAGATTGGGTGGTTCATTGACAAGGTCTGGGTCACGGAGGGGATCAAGCCCGGGATCATCGGGTGCTCACATCACATTGGGAGATGGAGGAGGAAGCAGGACTCTGGCAACAGGTACATGACCAATGAGGTCGAGATCGAGGACTTTGGCGATGGCAAGATGAGGATGAGGACCGTAGAAGGAGTGAGGCCTTGGGAGTCGGACGATCCCGACACGAACAGAGTGTGGTGGAGAGATGGCGGGGTGCACCAGAACATTACCCATGCAGTCCAACCAGACCCGATCAGCGGGGCGCACTGCTGGCTCCAGAAGGTTCGGATAACGAAGCCGGTCGAGGGGGAGAAGTACGGAGACGTGGAGGTCGATACGAACAAGTCGTTTGAGTACTACAAGAAGTGGAACGAAATGGCCAAGGAAAGGGAAACTCATCCTCGTGGCGAGAGGCGGCCCTTGTGGATGAATCGTCCACTGCCACCTAGGAAGGAACACTGGTTCATGAGAGAATAGGTCATGCCGTTGTTTCGGTGACTCCCCAATCCACTGCTTCCCATGCCCTCTCGTGGACGTAGTAGAAGCCCATCTTCAATGGGAATTCGATTACGATAAACCAACCTGCCGTTTCTATCTCTCCTGTAAGGAGTCCTGCAACTGCCGCACCGGTCAAAGTTGCAATTATTCTCCAAGCAAATGTCTTCGCAAGGACTCGTTCTCTAGTGTACATTCCCATCGCCATACCTTCGCCCGGGCCCGGCATTGAGCAATTAATCTAAGCGGTTAGAAAAACACAATCTACAGTTTTCACCATAGTTACCGTATCTCCGAAGTTTTCGGCTATCAGGAAGGGTTTGCCGAGGGATCGGCAATTTCGACATCTTCCAAACCCCAGTCGCTCATGCTCCATGCCCTCTCGTGGAAGTAGTACAGGAACATCTTGGTGACCACCTCGATACTTGCTATACCGAAACCAACGGTCCAACTACCTGTGAGCAATCTAGCTATCAAGATAGTATCAGTTGTGGCGATGAATCTCCAACTGAATGTCTTCACGATGCTACGGGTCCTGTTTGCGTGTCCTGTCCCAGGTATGTGTTCTGCCATGATCAACGCCGTCTCGGATTAGACATAACCCCTCCTATTCGAAGTTCTGGCAATTTCAGAGTGATTCTACTACAACAGCAATCCCTTGTCCGCCGCCAATGCAGGCCGTTGCTACGCCGTAACGTCCACCCATCCCTCTCAACTGATGTGAGAGTGTCAGGACCAACCTTGTTCCAGTTGCGGCTAGTGGGTGACCTAGCCCTACTGCGCCACCATTGACATTTACCCTGTCATAGCCTATCCCGAGGTCCTTGATGCAGGCTACTGCCTGGCCTGCGAATGCCTCGTTTATCTCCCAGAGGTCTATGTCCGATACTGACAGGCCTGCATTCTCGATCGCCTTCAGGCTGGAGGGGACTGGTCCGTAAGCCATGATGCTAGGCTCCAGCCCTACAACCCCCCATGAGACGATTCTGGCTAGAGGTTCATCGCCATCGGCCTCGGCTCTGGATGATGACTTCACTACGACAGCAGCAGCGCCATCGACCACTCCGGATGCGTTTCCTGCAGTTACTAGGGAGTCTGGTCCGAAATGAGTCCTAAGTCCCGAGAGCGTCTCGATGGTGGTTCCCAGGACCACGTGATCCTCGTGAGTGTGGTCGATTACCCCATCTGAGGTCTCGACTGGCACAATCTCCCCCGCCCATGCACCCGAGGATACGCTGGACTCAGTCCTCTGGTGACTAATGGCAGCGTACTCATCGGCCTGCTCCCTGACGACTCCCTTCCTGCGGCACAATTCATCACTGGTCTGGGCCATGAACATGCCACTGACCCCGTCAACCAGGTTGGTGAATAGGTAGTCCTCCATGTCCTGGGGGATCTCTTCTCCGGCGGATGGGGGCCTTCCGAGCTTGTACGTACCCCTCATCCCCCTGAGTACGTGTGGAGCCTGGCTGAGGTTCTCCATGCCTCCTGCGACCACCACCTCTGCCTCCCCCAGCATTATCATCTGGGTTGCGCTGATTATCGACTGGGCCCCACTTCCGCAAAGTCGGTTTAGCGTAAGCATGGGGACTTCCTGAGGTATTCCGGCCCTGAGACCGGCATGCCTAGCTCCGAAGATAGCTTGTCCAGAAGTCTGCAGAGCATGCCCCATGACTACATGTTCAACGGAACCGGGATCGGTTCCAGTCTTCTCCATGGCGCCCTTGATTGCTATGGTCCCCAGTTCCTCTGCCGAGACGGATGCCAATCTTCCACCGGGGCCACCATCTCCGCGCTTTCCACCAAGCCACTCGCAGAACGGGGTTCTTGCCCCGCCTACTACAACCGCGCTCTCGGTCATGCCATTACTTCCGCTAACGATCAAGACTCATTGGAATCGTCTGTCATCGAACCCAAGTAGTCTGGAAGCTCGACGCCGGACATCTTGGCCACGTCATGGATTGGTGGTAGGCTCTGGACCAGGCTGCTTACGAAGTTGCTAGTAGCCGAGTTTCCATCGGCGTTGTTGCCACTGTCCCAAACTGTGATCTTGTCAATCTTCAGATTCCGGATGGCCTCTGTCTGTGCATTGACCATGGCCTCTATCTTCTCGACCATCAAGAGTGTTGCTGCTGCCTTGGGGTCGCCTGAAGCACTGGCTACTAGGTTACTGTAACCCTTAGCCTTGGACTCCAAGACCTTCTGGATTCCCTCGGCCTCTGCCTCATACTTGGCAAGAATTGCATCTGCCTCACCACGAGCGATTCTCCTCTGCCTCTCAGCCTCGGCCTCCGCAGCGATCTCGACCTGCTGCTTGGCAACGGTCTCTCTGGCAATCTCGCTGGCTCTGAGCTTCTGCTCTTCCTCATCGTAGGTCGCCTTAGCGATCTCGGCCTCTGCCTGTGCTGTGGCCACGTCGGCCCTCTGCTTGGCTGATGCCTCTGCCTCGGCTAGGTCGGCGTTTGCCCTGGCAATCTCTGCCTGGGCTGCGTTCTCTCCACCCACTGCCATTGCCTCTTGCTGCTCGACGAACACACGTCGGTCCGCCTCTGCCGCCTTCCTTCCCTTCTCGGCCTGTGCCGTGTTCTCAGCGACCTGGATGTCCTTTGTTCGGTCTGCCTCTGCCTTACCGATTGCACCGTCCCTCTCAGCGTTCGCGACATCTATCCTGGCCTGCTCGACTGCAGTGGATGCTGCCTTCTTACCGATGCTCTCGATGTAGTCAGCATTGTCAGTAATGTCAGCGATGTTAACGTTGATCAGGTAAAGTCCGACCTTCCTCATCTCCTGCCCGACGTTCTTCTGGATCAGTTCTAGGAAGGAGTCTCTATCCTGGTTAATCTGCTCGATTGTCAGAGTCGCGACAGTCAGACGTAGTTGACCGAAGATTATCTCCTTGGCCATCTCCTCGATGTCATCGACCTTGAATCCAAGAAGACGCTCGGCCGCATTGGCCATTATGCTAGGCTCTGTGGATACGCCGATTGTGAAGGTGCTCGGAACGTTGATCCTGATGTTCTGCAGGGATAGGGCGCCTCTGAGGTCGATGTTGATAGTCATCGGCTTAAGCGAGATGTACGCGTAGTCCTGGATCAAGGGCCATACAAGTGCGGCACCCCCATGCAGGGTCTTGGATGGTTTCGGGCGTCCGTCCGCCGTCCTTTCTGTGCGACCATAAATCACCATTATCTGGTCAGGAGGACATCTCTTGTATCGCTGTGCGAAAAACATCACAGCGGCCACAAGAATCAGTACAACTGCAAAAATCATTATTGTTAGTATTCCGGAAGCATCTACCATTGGCTCAACTCATCAAAGAAGAGGGGTTGCTTACCTATGAATCCTTACCCGTCACGCTCGTGGCGGGGAAATGGGGCAACTGTAACTATATTCTCTTGACGACTAGGACTTCTCCGATTACGTCCACGACCTCGATGAACTCGCCTGTCGCTATTCCAGCGTCATCCTCTGACTTGGCATTGTAGGTCCTCTGGGCACCGTTGACGTCCACTGTCACTTGCCCGACACCGCCATCGTCGGGTATCCGGAGGTAGGTCTGCCCCTTGGATCCGATTGCCTCGGAAAGTTCGGTTGTACCGTCCTGCTGCAGGGTGACGAAGAGTTCGAACAGCTTACCCGTCGAGTACATCGAAGCCCCTCCGGCAATCGCTCCGGCGAGCACGGACAAGCTAGGTCCGCCATCGGACTTGAGGACATACAATCCAGCCAGGCCGAAGAACATCATGAATGCCATGATTCCTTGGAATGTTAGGGCCTTGAAGGAGGCATCAGCACCCATGTCTACGTCGATGCCGAACAATCCATCGAAAACGTCTGTGGCAATGCCGCCAATCATCAGCAGGAAGAAGTAGAGTACGAACAGGATCCCCCCCACGAGGGCACTGGCTGCGAAAAGCAGCTCCACCCCAGTTGCGTCACCAAGCCCTACTAGTTCGAACAGATTCAGTTCAACCATGGTTATCGCGTGTGGCCTGTACGATTTGACTTGTTCGGCGGAATTGGCCCCTAAATGCATCACTTTCTGGAGAGTCTCATCCCGACGTACCTCTCAAGATTCAGGATAGGTCCCAATGAAAGCCCTGCCAAGACGAATGAGATGGTGAGGGAAGAGTCCGAGGAGAAGTACGGATCGACCAGCGTGTAAGTCAGGAGCCCGATCAGGAACAGGGTGACTGGTATTGCTGCCCTTCTGAAGAAAATGTGGTAGCCGAACATCTGGTCGAATGCCGGGTTACCAATCGCCTTGTCGACTAAGGTCTCACGGTCTTTGGCGGACATCGGCCTTCCTCAGCCAATGAGCCAAGCCATGGCCCCTATGAATGTCATCATCACGGGGATTGAGTACCATGCTGCCTTTACCGCCTTCGGGGAGTCGTCGATCAGCTCCTTCCTTCCAGTCGCCGGATCGACCTGCAGAATCGTCTTCTCGGCCTTGCTGTATAACTCTGAGAACTCTTCCTCGTTACGTGCGACGAACAGCAGGAAGTAGATTCCGAGCAGTAGAGTTCCCCCTCCGGACATCTGAATTATCTGGCCAAAGACTTCGTTGGCGATTGCATCCCCAATTAGTATCTGGGCTATGCCCATCATGAACCACGTTAGCGAGTCTCTTCTTGCCATGTCATCAAGAGGATATTCCCCCTCTTGAATATGACGCCTGCATGAGCCCTAATCAGGCCCCTCTGCTCTTTGGGCGAGTCTCCCAGATTGCCCATGTGCCCTTTGCAGAGGCAACTAATTTGCCCTCTGCGGCGACTAGCCTGCCTTCCACGTGAGCAAGGTTCCTCCCTCTCCGAACGACCTCCGCAGTAGCCACCAAGTGATCCCCCTCGTTGGCCGAATTGAGGTATGAGATGTCCAATTGCGCAGTCGCGCACCACTCCTCCTTGGAGATTATCGAGACGAGCGTCCCCCCCATCGCCGTATCGAGGAGGGTCGCATGCACCCCTCCGTGAGCCACGCCGCCCATGTTCAGGTGCTTCCTACCCACGGTAAGCTCGACCACGCATGAGCCCTCGCTGAATTCGGTGATCTCCATTCCAAGGGACTCGGCCAGCTCCGTGAGCCTCGGTACATTTCCATCGTGGCTCATTGGGACGCCTCCCCCGTCTGCACTGCCCATAGCCTCGCATACAGACCTTCCTGGGAAACCAGTTCGTCGTGGCTCCCCATCTCGGTTATCTGGCCCCTCTCCATCACTGCGATGGTGTCGGCGTTCCTGACAGTGGATAGCCTATGGGCGATGATGAGTGTGGTTCGGTCCCGGGAAATCCGCTCTATCGAGCGCTGCAACGCCGCTTCGGTCTCGTTGTCGACGTTGCTCGTCGCCTCGTCTAGGACCAGCACGGGCGCGTCCTTCAGGACGGCACGAGCGATTGCTATCCTCTGCCTCTGGCCTCCGGACAGGCGATGGCCGTCCTCCCCGATGTTGGTCCCCCACCCCTCTGGCAGCTCGTCGATGAAACTGGTCGCCTCTGCGATGCGGGCAGCCTCCTCCATCTCCTCCTCGGTTGCATCTGGCCTTCCGTAGAGCACGTTGTCCCTAACGGTCCCTGGGAACAGTGTCGTGGTCTGGCTTACGAGTGATATCGCGCCCCTGAGGGAGTCGAGCCTGAGTTCCCTGACATCGTGGCCGTCCATGGTGACCCCTCCCTCGAGGGGGTCGTGGAACCTGAGCAGTAGACGGACGAGGGTCGTCTTCCCGGAGCCGGTGGCGCCGACAAGGCCCACCGTCTTCCCTGCTGGGACGTCTAGGTCTATCCCCCGGAGGACGTCCTCCCTCCCTGGATAGGTGAACTGTATGCCTTCGAACCTGATGTCCCCCTCAACCTCGTCGAGGCTCGTTTCTCCCTCCACCACTCCGATCTCGGTATCAAGGAGGTCGAGCACCCTGCTCGTCGATGCGAGGGCCCTCTGGTAGAGGTCGAAAGTCTCGCCCAATCTAGTCAGGGGCCATAGCAGCCTCTGGGTGATGAATACGATGACCGAGTACTCCCCGAGGCCGATCTTCCCCTCCAGTGCGTACTTCCCGCCCACGAGGAGGTTCGCCGTGAAGGCGAACAGGATAGCCATCCTGATCAGGGGGACGAAGGATGCGGATAGTCGGATGGCGGATCTGTTGGCGTCCCTGTAGGACTGGGACGCCTCGCTCACCCTCTGGGCCTCCCTGTCCTCTGCGGTGAACGACTTGATCGTGGTGATGCCCTGCAGGTTGTTGTTCAGGATGGCGTTCAGCTCGGCCACCTCCTTGCGCACCTCGGTGTAGCGCTCCCCGATCCTCCTTTGGTAGAGGAACGAGCCGCCCACGATGATCGGCACCGGCAGTATCGCGAGCATTGCGACCTCCGGGGCTAGGGAGAACATGATCCCGCTGACGACTATCACCGTAGTCCCCACCTGCAAGAGGTCGTTGGCCCCGTGGTCGAGGAACCTCTCGAGCTGGTTCACGTCATCGTTCATGATGGCCATCAGTCCCCCGGTGCTCTGCTCTGAGAACCACTGCATCTCGAGGTCCTGGATGTGCCTGTATGCGCCCATCCTGAGCTCGTGCTGAGCCGTCTGGGCGAGGTTCCTCCACAGGACTCCGTAGAAGTACTGGAAGAGAGACTCGAGGACCCATATCGCCACGGTTATCCCGGCGAGGACCTGGAGCTGGACCCATGGGTCGGTGTACCCATAGTCGGCAAGGAACGACTCCTCCTGCTGGTGGACTACGTCGATGGCCATGCCGATCAGGACGGGTGGTGCGAGGTCCCAGATCTTGTTGAGGACCGAGCATATCGATGCTAGTATGATCGTTCCCCTCTGATCCCTCATCTGGGTCATTAGCCGAGCCAGTGGGTGACGTGCCTCTGACATGGCCCTCGCTAGACCGAAGTGGTTTCAATCCTATTCCCAGAGAGGTTCATAATTGCGGGACCTCTTCTAGCAACGTGGCCGGTGACTCAGGAGCGGATGAGAAGATCTGGCAGACCACTGCTGGAGAGATTCCCCGAACGGAAGGGACTTATTTTAGACTGAGAAGTCAAGGGTAAAACTAGATGCAGTGGAAAAACGCCATCCGCCTTTCGAAGCTTAAGCCGGATAAGCCAAGGATGGTCACCATCGGCCTCAGAACCCTGATGGTAGTTCATCACGAAGGGGAGTACCACGCCACCGAGGGACTCTGCAGGCACATGAGATGGCCACTCGGAGTAGGGGGCAAGGTGGTGGACGGGTGCATCAGGTGCCCCCTGCACCAAACTACGCACCGCTTGGATGACGGTGTCCTTGAGGAGTGGTCCCCATTTCCTCTTTTCCCGCTTTTTGGGAGGATGGTGGGCAAGCTATCCAAGAAGAAGGACCTCCCACTTTACGAGACTAGGGTGGAGGGCGACTATGTCCAGGTTAGGATCTGATGCTACCCTTGTGTATGCATACGGCATAGAGGGGCCAATGCAGGGAATATGCTTGAAAGTAATAGTCCCAATCGGTGAGTAATGGCTCTGGCTGAAGGCAATGAAGAGGGATCCTGGTGGGAGGACAATACAACCCTTGTTTCCGTAATCATAGGACTTCCTGTTGTTGGTTTAATAATAATAGGAGTATTAACTCTGATTGGAATCAATACATCGGATTTTCCCTACATGATTAGTGCAGATTTTTTCGTCGCGGATCTTTTCCTAAGATTGCTTACTCTCCCAATCGGGTTTATCGCGATTCGAGCTTTCTTGCGAAGTATGGGCAATGAGTAACCCTCTATGACGCATGTATTCACACGCTAGGGAATATGATGGATAGCAATACAACGGTTGCTTTGTGACGTATGCGTAATGCTGATTCACCAATAACCCATTAACTTGGATACAACAATTATTGTCAATCCTATACCAATCTGGATTCCATGCGGGCCCCAAAAGAAGCCTTTGATGCCCTCTGCCAACAAGTCGCTTAGGATCGATCCAGGTCCGCCCTCATTTCCCCCATTGTCTTCCTTTTCACCCATGTTTGCCAGACAGGGGTCCACTGTATGATGTATACGTAAACATCGGTAGGATAGTTTACGGCCCTGGGTGTATCGGCCAGATTGACACATGTCCATGGACTCAGTCATTCCATGACCAAAGTTTCTCATGGTCTGTTTCTCCGAAACCCTCCGGAACGCCCCATTTTTTGATGTAGAAATCAACAGGGACAGTGCCATTTCCCCTGTCTACGACATAGTTCTCATCGTAAATATCCTCTACGATTGGTGCAGGCCCATCGTACGTCAAATACCAATCTTCGGGGACATCTGGGCCACTCTCAGTCCCATCTGGCCCAATCCAGTTATTTTTGGAAACTGACTCCCGGTTGCCATTATTATTTTCAGCCTCCTCCCTAATCTCTTGAGTGCTATGGTATGCGAACTTTATGATGATGTAAGTTACAGTTACCCCAACGAACATCATCCCTAACAATGCAATCCCCGGAATAGGGAATATCTCCTGAGTAACAATAACCATTACAGTGGCATTATTTTCTTCCGTAGATGTAAATTGCACAGTATATGTAGAGTTCTTCCACACCTCGATGGTCCCTATGAATTCATATCCGGGGATGCTTTCATTTGCATTATTGAAATAATCGCATTCCCAAGCCTCACATCTATAGAAGTCAGCACCGCTTCTATCTCCGTAAAGACTCACGGACAAATCGATTGATTTTCCTTCTTCGATCCATACTCGTAACTCACCCCCGTCGTTAAACAACTTAGCTGTCCATGCGTCATCAGTGGTTCCTTCCCAGATCACATCCCCTACAAATTGGGGGTCTTCAGGCCCATATTCGCCAAATAATGAGAACTCAGCCCCTTCGTCGATAAAGATACCAATACTACTGATGATTAGTCCAGGACCAAGCAAGAGCAAGATTAGACCCAGTATAAAAAAAGGAATTATGTTCCCTTCCCACTCTAATGGTTCCCTATGTTTGGTCGAGGGGCCCATATCATATTACCATCGACTGATCTCTTTTGAAAATACTCCATATCTTCCCTATGGGATTGAGGGCTCCTTGCTAAAACAACCAAACCTTAGTCTAATCATGGGTTTCGGATAAATAGGATGGATTGACGGCCAAAGCCATGCAGGATAGTTCGCTGTACAAAATGCCGACGACCGAAATGACGCCAGCCAACATCTCAGTATGGGCCCAGTTTGGACTTTTCAGCCTAATGGGGTTGGAAGGAATCCTAGATTTCGATGACTTCTCCATACTCTCAGACGCAGACCCGGCCTGGTTCCTAATATCGGTTATTGTCGCACTGTCTTTACTGTTCAAGGTCCCATACCACAGGGAGATAGCTACATTCCTGATCCCAGTAGGAATGGGGCTGGCCGAGCAAGAGGCCTTCTACATTATCGGGGTCCTATTCTTCGCACCAATCGCCTACTTGCCCTCCATGGCATTTGACGAATTGGGCCAGAATACTCCGTTCGGAGTCTGGAATAAGAAGGGCTGGGGA